>JAEHJW020004909.1_pt1 | contig 49475 bp, 87 predicted proteins | sample 9271431 | NCBI WGS metagenome assembly JAEHJW02
CTTGCGTCTTCCACTCCTCGACTTGCTCTGGGTCTGCTGCTCTCACGGCTCCTCCTCCGAGGGTGTCCAGGCCACACGCCCGGCCCCTCGGAGGAGTCTACCGTACTTCCGTAGTCAGAACCTATTGATCCTACCTTCCGACAATCTGTTATGCCGGAACGTTGTATCTCGACTACTAGGGCACTAGCTGTATGGGTGTGTGGCGGACCTTTGGAGGCCCTGAAGGAGCCCACAATACTGAGGCGCAGCAAACCAAAACAATCCGTAGCGGAGGATTGATTGCCGGAACGTCGGGTCAATCACGGGCCACCCGATCTGGGCGTAGTCCTGAACCATCACGTTCTCCACGACGTTGCCCAGGTTGTTCTGGGTCTGCGGGAGCGTGTAGCTCATCAGGAACGCGGTGCCCTGCGTGAGGTACGGATGCGCCAGCAGCTCGGGCATCGATCGCGTGATGGGGTTGACCACGTTTGCGACCGCCACGCCGCCCGTCATGTTCGACACTTCCGACTGCTGCACTCGCAGCATGTAGGCCGCCACCGACTCGGTGAGAATCGACTGAGCCAGCACGTAGATGTCGTTCGGGCTTCCGATGATCTCCGACGGGTTGGCGAAGTAGCCATGTGTCCCGTTGAACATCTGCTGCAGCGCGCCCTGGATCACTGTGACCGTGAGCCGCTTGCCGACCGCCGTTGTCACGTATCCGGGGTGGACTGTGACTGTCGAGGACGGACCAGGGTACGGACCAGCACCGCCGTTGTGGGCGAGACCGGACAGCACTGACAGGATCGACTCCTGGCGGGTTGTCTTGCCGGTGCCGGTGTCGGCTGCGGGAGGATGCGCACCAGTGGTCGGGACAGCTCCCTGGAGGGTGAACTTCACAGCACCGACGAACCCACCGAGGGTGTTGTAGGTGAACCGCCAGTAGCTTGTCCGCGTGGTCGGCTTGGCCGCGCCGGTCCCGACGTAGATCGCCGAGCCGAGCGAGCCAGGGATCACGTCCAGGGTCACGTCGACCACCTTGCCGGAGAAGGCGGCGGCCTCAGCGACCTTTGTCACGTTGAACGCCGTCTCGCCCCAGAAGTTGAGGGCGGTCGTGGTGATCCACAGGTCTGTGCCGGTGCCCGACAGCGGCGTCTCGCCAGTCGTGGCTGTACGAACGACAACGGTCGGAGCCGCTGGCTGCCCGAGGGACTGAGACGAGGAGGCCAGCAAATCGTGCTCTTCCAAAAGCATGAACTCTTGCAAAAGAACGAGGCTCGCAAGGCCATAAATGTCGTCGAATCCTTGCCCTGCAAACTGAGCCAACCAGGAAGTGGCTTCAGTTATAGCGAAAAACTTATAGGGCAAAATCAGGTCGTATGCAGTTTGTGCGCCAGAGGCAGGCAGCGCGTTCGGCCACTGAGCGAAGGAGCCACCGAAGAACTCAGACGTCGAGTCATCCTGCAGGGTGCCGAGCTGGCCCGGAAGCGATCCGCTGATGCTGGCGAGAATCTTCGCCCGGTGGAACTCGCCCTGTCCCGGCACTCTCGGAATCTTGTTCCGAAGAGGCGAGTAAACAGGGTAGATCGTGCGGACGAAGGGCATCAAGTCGAACGGCACGAAACCGCTCGTCAGCGGCGATGCGAGGGCGAAGCTCTTGCCGATTGCCTCGGAAAGCTGCCTCGACCACATCTGGCTGATCTGCGTCATGCTGATCGCCTGCGGCGACAGGCGGTTCATCATTCGCAGCGCGCTACCGAACTGCGGCGAGAACCCCTTCATCACCTTTCCAGGCTTGTTGATGCCCTTGCTGATGACCTCCCGCAGCGTCGAAGACGCGTACGCCTCCAGGTTCTTCTGGAGTGCGAAGTCGTTCAGGCCCGACTGGATTTTCGCGGGCTGTGTCAGCGGGGTGCCGTTGCCCGGCACGTGCATGCCGTAACCCTTGACGAGGTCGGGCATCTGGCTTGCGCGGAAGCTCTCCGCTCCTGCCGGCCCTTCACCGAACCGACCGGACTCGATGGCACCCTTGACACTCTCCAGGATGGAGGTGCCGCGGGGACGGTCGGGCCTGGAATGGGTGAGGGACTCCTCCAGGTTTACAAACGGATTGGCCAGAGGCCTCCTTGTCTGTTAGTGCGTTTCGGGTGGACGTTCTTTCAATCAGCAACAGCGATGCGGGCGAACTCTTGGGGATTCAGGATCGTCTGCAGCTCGCGAACAGCGTCACGTGCGACTGCCTGATCCGTCGAGGACATGCGCCCCTTCAGGAGCCGTACACGCTCGGCCATCTCCTTGCCCTTCGCCACGACCTCGGGCTTCGCCTCTGGGGCGGCGAACTGCGCAGGAATCGGTCCGCGCGGTACGCGGGCGGCGGGGTCCGGGCGACTGAGGGCCTTGTGAAGCTCAAGCGACTTCTCTTCCAGCTCCTTACGGAGACGCTTGACTTCCTTCTTGTAGCCCTTCGTTACCGCAGCGACCCGACTGTCAACCTCTGCAAGCCACTCGTTCGGAACGCTGGCAGGCCTTGCCCATGCGGACCCATCGAACGTCGTTGTGGCTTGCCCATTGGGGGCAGCCTTGCCGACGGGGCGCATGTTACCATTCACCGTCGCGCCAACGGGGAATGGCATCGGAGGCAGGCCAGGAGTGGACGCGTGCATCTCTGCCGGCGAGCCCATCTGGCCATCCGAGTCGATCGGCGTGCCTGGGATGACTGCGTCCATCGGGCACACGCCGGGATGACGAACAGAGATGTGGTCATGCAGCATCGCCATCGCACTTCCCGGTCCACCGGGGGCGTAGAACGCCGAGCTGTTCGGGTTCTCTGCCCCGCGGGTCGCACCCTTACCCGTGTATCCCGTCACAGCGGTTCCACCGGAAAGGGTCGGACGAGCCTCGTTCACGGTGATCGCCGGACGCTGGAAGTCGCCAGATGTGAGCGGCTTCTTCAGGTTCGGGATGGGCACCCGCGTTGACGAGCCGACTTCCGAGGTTGCCGAGGAGAGGAAGGGGCGCCGGTAACGCTCCGGGTCCATGATCTCCGCGGTGGGCTGCGGCTTGCAGTTCACGCTCGGGTAGGCATCCTCGAACGCCTTGTGAGCCGCTCGGCGCAGCTCCTGGAAGGTCTGGGGCTTGAGCGTCGTCAGGTGGGTTGCGGCGGCGAACGCCTGATAGGCATCGGTCACGTCCGAGCCACCCTTCGTTGATACCTCCGCGAGGCGAGCAGCGAAGTAGGTGGGGTCGAGAACCTCAGGGAGCGGCGCTTCGCCGTACGCCTTGGCAACTGCCTTGCCACCGTAGGCCGGGCACAAGAAGTCATGGAGCCGAAGCTCGGAAGCCTCGATCATCCCGTCATGCGTGGGCACGCGGCCCTTCTTGACCGCCTTCTTCCCCTTGGGGGTCCTGGACTTCTTCACCTTCTTGGCCTTTCCGGTGTCGATGGTGCCGCGCATGTCGCGCGGGTCGTCGTAGTCCTCGTCGTGAGCGGGCTCGGCGTCTGTGGGGCCGCCAGTGGCGATCTTGGTCACCACACGCTGGGATCGCTCCGGGTGAACGACGCTGAGCAGATCGGCAATGGCACGATCCGCGTCCTCGGTCGGGTCTGCACCCTTGGTGAGCGCTCGAGCGATGCTGATGGCCGACCGCCCAACCGCGCGAGCAGCGCGCTCGTGAGCAGACTTCGATGCTCGGGACTTGCCGACGTCGTCATCCTCGTCAAGGGGAGCGTCGTCGTCGTCGTCATCGTCATCGTCATCGTCGTCATCGTCGGCATCATCGTGCACCCCGCCGCCACCGGTTGAGATGCTCACCTCGGTCTTCGGCCCCTTCTTGCCCTTCGCCACCTCATCGTGCTCGACCCGGTCGATGCCCTCCTTGGCGTCGGTCATGTTGCCGTTCTCACCCTTCATTACCGCACCCTCCGCGGACACATGGCTGTCGCTGTCGCTGAGAGGGGCCTGGAGGGGCAGCTCACTGGAGAGGTTGACATCGGTGCCGCGGTCTGCGGCTTTGCCGATGAAGCCGGAGCCGCCACACTTGGCGCACTTCTCCTCGCCCATCATGCCGCTACCCTTGCACTTCCTGCACTTACGGGCGGCGCCCTTGGTGACTGTCGTGGCCATGGCTAGGCTCTTTCCTTTCTTGTCTTGCTTCCACTCCTCGGGGAGTTTGGCAGCGAATGCTTCACCCTTGCGATGAGCCAAGCTCCGAAGTCGGCGCTTGAAGTCCTCAAATGAATGCGGCCCCTTGTACCGACCCCACGACGACACGGCGTCCTCAACGTCAGCAGGACTGACAATCGGGAAGTCTCGTTCCTTGGGGAACACGAAGTCCGAGCCGTCGAGCTTGTCTCTGTCGACACCGCCGCCCACATCCGGGTCGAAGTCTCGCTTCATCGTCGCGTAGTAGGTGGCTGCGGCGAGAGCCTTCTCCGAGTACGACGGCGAAGGCTGAGCAAGTGCCTTGAGGGCGAGCGTGATCGCATCGTCGTCAGCGGGAGAGGTCATTGCGTTGACGAAGGCCTTGGTGAGCCGCTTCCCCTTCACGGGGAGAAAGGAACCGTCCTCCTGGAGGAACTGGTGCAAGCCGGTCTCGACGACATTGCCTGTCTTGGCCCGCTTGACCAACGAGAAGAGTGCCCGGGGGCACGCAGGCACGTCGACGAGGGAGACCTCGTTGATGAGGCCAGGGCCACCCTTGTAACCGATCCGGCCGTTCTTGGCCCGAGGTGTCGGGATGATCGGCGGGTCGATGATACCGACGCTGAAGCCTTTGTAGACCTCATGGTCCACGAGTTTGATGGCGGTTGGCTCGACGATCTTTGCGGCGATGTAGGCGCCGTCAGACTGGAATGTGAGGGCCTTAGCCTTCCCCGCGGGCCACAGGATCGGGGAGTGCATCTGGTGGATCGTCCCGTTGAAGCCCCCCTTCTCCAGGTCTGTGAACCACTTGGTCAGCTTCTCGGCAGCCCAGTCCGGGTCGACGATCTGCTCGTCGAGGTCGAGCATCCCATCGGTGACCTTGCCGTAGACGGTACGAGAGCCGTCCTCGTTCTTCTTGACCTTCGTGATGGGGAGAGTGAGCCGTAGCTCGTCCAGAGGCCTCTTTCTTGTCGACACGCGTGGTGGTCATCAGTGTAAACGCTCTGGCCGCGCCGAATGTGTGATGCTCGATTACTGTCAATCGCACTGACAGAATCAACTAGCTCCCGCGTCTTATTGTGCTCGCCGCGCCAGATCGTGAGGTCGCTAGACCAGTAGGGGGCGCGACGCGCTGCACCTCCGCCGCGCTGAGGGCCGACCGCTCCGCCACGCGCCAAGTGTGCAGGGACCATGCAACATCGCTCGCGCGCCATGCAACCGCCCGTTGACCTGGCCCTCCGCCATGGCCTATGAGATGACATGAAATGCCTTATAGCCCTCTGACCAGGGAGTTTGTGTCTGGCCAGAGTCGAGAAAGCATGAGATGACATGAGATGCCCTGCACTCTGTAATCCGATTGCAACACTGAGAGGGCATGAGATGGCATGGAATCTGCACGTTAGGCTTGCAGTCTCCAGCCGCGCCAGCTACCCTTGCATTTGGTAGCTGAAGTGTAGTCGAAGGCCCCGATACCTATTCGAGCGATGCCCCTTAGGGGCGAGAGGCGCAGAGTCGCCAAGCGAGGGAGGAGAAGCCCCGGGGAGGGGTGGAACTCCCAGGTAGGGCACAGTAGGCCGTTCACTCCAGCTCGAGAGGCGCTAGGGGAACCATCCCGCTAGGCACCAACCGAAGGATGCTCTACGTGAGCAGAGTAGGGCGGGTGCAATGGCGAGACTCCTAGGCGATCCCAGTCCAGTGGTGACAAGCAAGCGTCGCCCCTGTTGAGCACAAGCCGGATGTAGCGGCTGAGGTCCCAGGGTCCACGGCGTTGAAGCGTCCCTAATCCACTGGAGGTGGAGGGAGCGGCCAACCGGCCGCAAGCGACTTCATCTCACCTGCCGAGCTAGACGACGACCGGCAGGAATCAAAGCGTGCATTCCTCGCGGCTAGAGGTTTGGCCGTAATCAAGACCTAGTTGTAGCTCATCGAGAGGGAGTGCGTGAGTCGAAACCCGACTGTTCCCCTACCGCGCTTGCGGGTGTACCAGTGCGAGCGAACGCGGTGGGGGAGGCCGGGTCGTCCCAGGGTCACCTCCTGGGGCCTGAGGAGATAGGTGGGAGGTACAGAAATGGCAACGATCACGAAGGCAACTGCAGTCATCTCGCACACTGAGACGGACCTGCCGGAGGGCGGCTGGGGAAACTTCCGCATCACCTCATGCCCGTTCTGTGGCGGCTGGGTACGGACCACAAACGGCGGGACATTCGTCTACTGCGCCGGTCCCGACACCGACACGACAACGACAGGCTGCGGGGCCATCTTCGACCAGGACGACACCGAGTCCCTGAGATGGATCGCACGGCGCCACGAAATCCGTGGCCGCAAGGAGGCGTGATGCAACTCGATTACTTGTACGACTACGACACGGGGGAGTGCCTCGGCACTGCCACCGAGGAGCAGGACGGCGAGGGAATGGCCCAGGGCTATGGCAATCCGTTCCTCATCCTCTGGGACAAGTCCTCGCCGCTCCACGGCCGCGTGCTCGACGGCGAGGCGATGCCAAGCGCCTTCAACTCTACCCGACGCGTATGCACGTGGCCGGGCTCCAACTACTACCGCGGCCGCGGCCGTATCTGGCACTACACGGTCTGACTCATGGGAGAAACAATGACCACTACCTATCCGCCCACCTACTCATGCACTACCTCGACCCCTTGGGGTCGCGCACAGTACGCAGCCAAGTACGCCCCCGGCATCATCTGCTACAGCACGGCCGGGCACGGTGGCTTCCACCTGTCATCGACGCGGAACGCACAAGTGCACCCCGCGTGGCGGTCCCTGGACGGCTGGTACGAGGAGGACTGCCAGTGGGCAGTCGTCGCGATCACCTTCCCGGCGGCCTTCCCTGGGGACGCGGTGGCGGAGGCCCACCAAAGCGCCAAGAGGTGGATGCCGCATGAGTACATGGCCGCACTTGGCGTCGAGGTCTCACCGGAAGAGAGCTACATCCTGCAGGTCGAGGCCTTCCACGCCGAGCACAAGAACGACCTGCTTGCCATCGTCGCCTACGGCGACTGGGCCGACTGGGTACCCGAGGGCAAGGTCCGGGTGGGCGCGTGCATCGCAGGCCGCGAAGGCACCGGCAAAGTCGAGCGCTACTTCCTGGTGGACGCCGAACGCTACGACAGCCACGGCAAGTTCAGCTACGTCATCGACCCATCGGTCGACGTCGAGTGCGAAGGAGAGAAGTGAGTCGAAACCGCCTTCGGGCGGTCCACCGGGCGCCACCCGGTGCTGAGGAGACAGGCACGAGAGAAAGGTACAAGAGCAATGGGAGTACGCGTTGATGTTCTGCGCTCTTCGCGGTACGAAGATTGGACGAACGGTGGCGTGTCCGCACACCACGACAGACTGACGGTCGTCAACGTCACAGGGCCATTCGAGCCCAACTACGACGCGCCCGCTGTCGCACTTGTCGATGGGCCGAGGGGATCGAAGCATCTCGCCCCGGTCATCTTCGACGGCACCCACTGGCAGGAGGTCCGACCCCAAGGGCACGTCGGCCCGATGCACGGTGGCAACTACGCCACCGGCGACTCCCGACTCAGCGACGCTCTGGGGTTCTACGGAGCCGTCGCCATCCACGACCGGTTCGAGACGGTCGCTGAGTACGAGGCGCTGAGCCGATGACGTGGCCCATCCCAGCCATCGTCGTCGCTGGCGCCGCGGTCGTGACCGGACTTGTGGTCTGGATCGACGACGGCATCAGGTGGTGGAAGCAATCGAGGAAAGGAAAGGTACAGCAATGAAGACCGCAGTCCAGTACGTACAGGTCGAGAAGCCCGACGGGGTCGGCGCTCGCACCTTCGCACCCAAGCAGACCATCGCACAGATCGGATGGAACAACGTGCTGGCGATCAGTGGGGGGCGGGTCAACGCCCTCTACTGGCACCGCCAGCTCGTCGGGGTGGAGCTTCCGGTGTCCAGCGGGTACGTCGTCCGGGTCTACCTGAGCGACAACGACCTGTACCTCGTGCAGCGAGTGTGGAGAACCCGACAGCGCGAGGTCATCAAGGGCCAAGAGCGCGAGGTGTACTTCGACCAAGTGGGCGACGTCGCCTACCGGGCCGGGATGTTCCGCAGCACAACGTTCGGGCAGCACTGCCCGGTCTGAGATCGCATCACCAAACAGAAAGGACAACTAACCACATGGCACCGACCGAAGCGCGAGGGTGGCTGCGGGCAGGCGACGTACTTGCCTACCAAGGCAAGCGGCGGTTCAAGGTCATCCACAGACAGAGCACCACAGGGCGCGAGGCCCCGCAAGCGCGAGACAAGACAGGGTGGCGCATCTGCACCTTCTACGTGGTCACTGTCGAGCCGATGGACGACAAGCCCCTGCCGGGATACATGCAGAGCCACCACGTGAAGGGCGATCCGCCACGCTCCTTCCGTATCTCGGATGCGCACTTCTTCGTGTTCCACGACGGAGGGCGCAGCGGATGGAAGCTCACAACCACGAAAGGACAGGTCCAGCAATGAGTGATGTCAAGACCTACACCGGTGGGGTTGGATGCCTCATCGAAGGAAGCTGGGGTCATTACGGCGCTATTCGAGTCATCGAGATCGCCCGTGACTACGGCTACGGGCCGTGGGGACAACTCCCCGCAGGCATGCCAGAGACACTTGAGCCTACATACAGGGACGCGCCTCACGACGCGCTCACTTGGCTCATGGAGAAGTACCGGACGGAGCCCGACGCGGAGGTCGAGCCCGGGTACACCGTTGCCGAGGCGATCATTGACGACGCCGACGCCGCCGAGCAGTGGCTCAACGACGTGGTGGCAGGGGAAGGGTTCTCGTTCGGGTGGAACGACGGCGAGTTCTTCTACCAGTCCGACGAGTGGTGGGAGGAGGTGGCGTGAGCGTCCGCAAGACGGTAACGATCCACTGTGACGCGCTCGTCAATGTGGACGGGCGGATGGTCCGGTGCGACGCCGCAGAGACGGGCGAGGAGAGCGAGCCCGCTGACATTGTGCGCTACAAGGCGGCGGGCAACGGTTGGACGTGCGACCGCTCGTCCTACGACTACTGCCCCGAGCATGCAGGGGAGGAGGCCATCAAGTGACCGGACACCTGGACCCGATCGCCTACACCTACGACGCCGACTACCACTGTCCGGGGTGCGCCTTCGCCCGCTTTGGGCAGGACGAGAACGGCTTCGTCCCCGAGGATGCGACGGACGACGAGGGCAACCCCGTCGGGGCTGTTGCACCTTGGGACGAGTGGTGGGAGCCATCCGAGAAAGGACCGCAGTCCCTTGTCTGCGGCACCTGCCTCGGAGTGGTCACGGAGCTGCCGGGCGAAGATGAGGAGGACGAGTGACAAGCTACAGCCACACGCTCATCGATGAGGGACGCCACAAACTGGCCGCCGCCATGCTGCGCTCCCGCGACGACGAACAGACACCGGCCGTGCGAGCGTGGATGACGAAGGAGTACGACCGCATCCTCAAGCGCTGGTGGCCGAAGACATATGGCCCACGGCAGCCCCGTTGAGCAGACAGACAGTCACCGATAGATAGGAGATCACATGAAGTTCTTCATGGTTGTCGACACGAACAACGCAGCCTTTGAGGAGTACGACGAACTACTGCGGATTCTGCATCAGGTTGCGCGCCAGGTCACATCCAGCACAACAGGACGAGCGATCCTGGACAGCAACGGAAACAGGGTGGGCGAGTGGGGCTATGCCTCAGACATGTCGACGCTGGTCGAAGGCGCCGGCAACAACGAGACCACGCGCACGGTGACGCTCACCATCCGATGAAGGCAAGCGGGAGGGGAGAGAGGTTGCAGGCTCCCCTCCCGCACTTAGAGAAAGGTTGCAGAAATGAGCGAACGCAAGCCCAAGGTTGACCCGCGCGTCCCCACCGTAGCGGTGGACAGGATGCTCGCTCGCACCCACGTCTCGACGAGTGACGACAAGGTGCGGGCGATGGTGCAAGAGCGGATCGACTGGGCCATGAACAAAGGCCCAGAGCGAGAGACGTGGACGCCAGCCATGGCGCGCCAAACGATCCGATACGCACTGTGGCGCCACCACAAGAACCAGGAGGCATACCGCCAGGTGATGGGAGGCTCGGGGGCATGGAGCAGAGCACGATGAGCGAGTACGAGAGACAGACGAGTGGTCGGATCAAGTACACCTTCGGCGATGACGCGGACGCCGAGGACCAACTACTGACCGACCTCAGTTGGGGTGGCTATCGGGTGCTCATCCGGTGCAGAGATGGCTCCGAGATCACAGGAACACTCACCGACGCCCGACCTGTCTCCAATGGGCACTTGGCACTCGTGATCGTCCCGGAGACAGAGGCCCACGAGGAAGTCGCAGGACATCCCCTAGAGGTGGCCATGACAGACATCGACGGCATCCACATCTGGTGACGGGAGAGACAAATGAGCAGCAACCTGAAGGACTTCCAACAGCGCTATGCGCAGTCCGCGAAGCAGTTCTGTTGGAACTGTGGCGAAGTGCACGAAGGTGCCAACACGCTCGGTCTGATGCCGGGCTGCGACAAGTACCCAATCGGTAGTGACCCAGACACGGAGGAACAGGAATGACACTCTACTGCGTGAAGTGCAGCGAGCCTTGGACATTCGACTCGCTCCACACAGAGGCCGCTCAGCGTTGTCATGAGCGCGGCATCGAGCCCGCAGGCGGACTGTACATGCGAGTGTTCAATGAGGTTTGCAGGGACTTCAGGGCTCGGGGGTGCGAAGCACTTGCGGCATCCCACGGCCCCGGAGGCGCGACAGAGGCAGCCGCTGCCATCTACGAGATGTCAGGGACAGACATGGACGGCGCTGCGTCGGACCTCGAGTACTTCCGCTCCTTGGTGACGACATGAGCCCCGCTCGCACGACCCTCACAAGAAGCACCACCAGACAGAAAGGAAACCCAATGAGTAAGACCGCAACGACCACGGCGACGGCGGCAGCGACGACCGACATCACGCTCCCGCCCAATCTCGCACGCCTAGTTGAGAGGCATGCCGAGGTCGCCGCACAGCTCCGAGCACTTACGCGAGAGAAGGAGCACATCGACCACACCGTCCGAGGATTCCTCACCGAGCACGACAAGCGCCGAGGGCGCGTCCGCCGAGGCAACAAGCTCGTGATCGTGGTGGAGCTACAGGACCGGGGCCGCATGGCGATCGACACGCCCAAGCTCCGGTTGGAAGAGCCGGAGATCGCTGCTCGCTACGAGCGGCTCATCACCTGGACCGAAGTCAGATACCCCACCAGCAAGACCAACAAGGAGGGACAGCAATGACCTGCATCGCATCAGCAGAGAACGAGACGCGGCGTGTCGAAATCTACATCGATGGGGACTCCGAGTCCCCACGCGAGTGGAGCAACGTCGGGACGTTCATCACCTGGCACCGGGGATACGGCTCACCCGACAAGCATCACTTCCCGACACCAAGCGACTTCATCGACTGGTGGGAAGGAAAGGGAGAGTGTGACAACTGCGGACAGGAGGTGCACGTCCGCGACGACGGGCGCTGGACCCATGATCGCAGTGACGATGTTCACTGCCAGCCATGGGAAGGCTGCCACGATGCCACACCCGACGCGATCATCGTCATCGACGCCGATGGCACCGAGCACGACGCCACGAAGGCCACGGTGCAGTGGGACACCACGGGCACGCGGCACGGGGAAGGGGGGGTGCTGCTCGATGTGTACCTCTACACACACAGCGGGGTCATCTACAAGGCAACCGAAAGCGGCAATCCGTTCCACACACCCTGGGACTCAGGGCAGGTGGGCTACATCTACGCCACCGCCGATGTCCTGGATCGTGAATGGGGCAAGCCCGACGTTCCCGAGGTAGTTGGGGATCGCAAGGCAATGTGCATCAATGTGCTCCGTGGTGAGGTCGAGGTCTACTCGGACTGGGCGAACGGCTCCGTCTACGGCTACATCGCCTACGAACGAAAGGGGGACGACTGGGACGAGGTGGACTCGTGCTGGGGGTTCTACGGCTACGACCCATCCGAGAACGGCATGACCGATCAGGCTGGCGACGAGTTCGCCGACCTGTTGCGAGAGGCGAGCTGATGGACCCTGACACGACGCTTGCAATGCTGCGAGACGAGATCAACGCTCTGGCCGACCTGTGCACAAAAGAGGAGGCCCTGAACGCAGAGGGGACGTTGAGCGACATTGCGTTCCACGCAAGCAACGTCGTGGACGAAGTCCGGGCGCTCGATAGGTGGCTCTCCAGGGGGGGCTCGCTGCCCCGAGCGTGGGGCGGGTTCAACCCCGCCTAACAGATCGCGGGGGCGGGAGGGAGCCCGGCTCTGTACCCCGGGAGAAGGGTGACCTGCGCGCCTCTAAGTAGGCGCGTCAAAGGGCTATCGCAGTGCCCCAAGGCACCCGCTCCCGTTCCCCGCACCGACCACAAGGAGGAAAAACACAGTGCATAACTACCATGAGGTTCTGCCGACATCCGACCCGCGGCAGATACTCCACGACGGCTGCCACGAGTGCGAGTTGCGCGGTGCCGATCCGATGTTGGCACTCGCCGCACTTGACGAGACCCGCTTCGAGAAGGCCTGGGTGCGCGCCGCTGCGTGGAACCGAGACCAAGAGGTCGGGGTGGTCAGCGCGGCGGAGGTACCGCTGCTCAGGATGCTGTGGGGCATCCAGGTACACCTCGAACGAAGGGGCGTACCGATCGGGGAGTGCCCAGGACGGCTGGGGACATGGGGAAGGTAGCGATGAATCAGCGACGCACAGACAACCCGGTCGTTTTCCGCGGACCGTGCAAGCTCTGTGGAAAGGAGGTAGAGGTTCACGACAACGACTACTTCGACGGCTTGTCCAGGCACGACCTTGTGCACTTCGCGTGCCTAGAAGACCTAGCAGCGGGACAGAAAGAAGGGAACAGATGAATAACGCAGAAGCACAGAAGAGAGTGGCCGAGATGACTCCCGAGGACCGGGCTGCGTTGCGCGAACGCTTTCGCCGCTACTGCGAGGGGGACAGAGGGGCCGTCACGTTCCAAGATGCCGAGATACTCGTTGCCTTGGCTGAGGACGGGGACTCATGAGACGCGAACCGTCACCATTCAACGACTGGCTCGACTACATGGAGGAGGACACAGCTCCAGTCCCCAAGTCCGCTCTACAACGGATCGTGTGCCCGTGCTGCGATGGCGAGGGGAGATATGTGAACCCCGCCATCGACGGCAACGGCATCTCTGCCGAGGAGTGGGGGGAGTGGACAGACGAATCCCGCGAGCACTACCTCACCGGCGTCTACGACGTCTCCTGTGAGGAGTGCAAAGGGGAGAACGTCGTCCTCCGCTTGAGCGACGACGCGTCTGAGGAGTTGCGCGAGTCGTGGGAGGACTGGGAGCGATCCCACTACGAAACCGCGGCTATGTACGCCGCAGAACGGAGGATGAGAGCATGACGAGAGACGAACTGCTTCTGGTGGCGGACTTGGCCGAAGACTGGCTCAAGGACCTGCCGACTGTGGAGATGCAGGCCAACTACGGTCTACGGGCGAGAGCGGACCTCACTGAGCCAGGGGAGATCACTCCGGCGACCTGGGATGAGGGCGCCAACGTGGTGCTCTGGCTGCGGCACGACGAGGACGACACCTGGAAGGTTGTCGCCGCGACAGCGTCCTGCACGGACGTAATCGCTGAAGTGCCCGTGAGGACCTCTCACGTGGGTTACATCGAGGGGACGGAGCGCACGAGCTGCGCGTCCTGCGGTCAAGAGGGTGTGTTCTACGCCGACCCGCTCAACATCTCCATCTCCGACGATGGCGGTGCGCACGACCGCAACGGCGACCTCATCCTCGGGGGCGCGACAGGCGACGTGCTGTGCACCATGTGCTACGCAGCGCGTCAGGCACGACGTGAGGCGAAACCACGCCAATGTGCCACCGGATGCGGACTGGCTGCCGCGCCGGGCGACATCTACTGCGAAGGGTGCGCGAGCGCAACAAGTCGAAGCGCGTGGACCGAGTGAAGGAGGGACCGATGCCAGCGCACATCAGCGACGCCATCGCAGCATCGATGGCACAAGTGAGCAAGTGCCCGTACCACATCTTCATCCCCGAGCACTACAGGCCGGACGGTCGCTGTCGATGCGACGACCCGATGCACCAAGAGATGCGCGAGTGGGGATACGAGTGGGCCGGCGAGAAGTGGGTGAGAGCACGATGATCCTGAACATCGTCCTTGTCATCGCCGCTGTCGTGGTCGCCGTGTCGATCCTGACGACCCGCGCTCTCTTGCATCGCTCGGCATGCAGGTGCACCACATGTCGAGACTTCGATGCACAGCCACGGAAGCTCGCCGCACTCGAGCGGCTCGGAGGCAATGCCCCGGTCATCGACTTCATCGAGTATCGCAGTACCACCGATAACCACAAAGGAGGGAAGCAATGACACCATTGACTGACGACGAGGTCGTGCGCCAGGAGGACCACGAGCACCGTCCGATCGGCACCATCACAGCGCGCACAGGTCCGCACTACGCGACCTGCTCGTGCGGAGCGCGCATCCGAGCCACGCATCCCGGCTCAGCCTATGGCGAGTGGGTCCTGGCATGACACCGACGCCGCTAGGCAAGTCGATCCGTGTCACTTCCAAGGGCGCAGCGTCCGTCGCTGGGGTGAACTACGGCTCGGACGTCAAGCTCCACGCCGTGAACGACCATGCCATCGTGCTGCGCGTCCCTGGGCAGTATCGCTGGGCTGGCGTTGACTTGCGCAAGTACGAGTCACCGTCGCTGCTGGTGTACGCCATCGACGAGGTGTACGAGCACGAAGACTACACGGCCTACTCAGTGCATCCCCTGATCGAACTCGATCTATCCAAGAGAAAGGAGTGGGCCGATGCGTAGGACCAGTGTCACCATCACGGACCAAGCGGGAAAGCGCGTTCATGGCGCTGTCGGGATTGCGATACGGAACGTGATGGGAAAGGGCGGGGCTGTGACGACGATCTGGCTCGACGTCGACGACACGCGCGCTCTGTACGCAGAACTTGCACATGCAGTCCAGCTACAAGAAAAGGAGGGGCGTAGTGGCCCGAACGGCACCGCAGACGAAGGCTAAGCGTAGTTACCGACAGCTAGCAGATCAGTACCTCATCTGCAGGACCTTCCTGCACGCGTGGGACGACGTGACTGGCCTCGACGGCGTTGAGGTCCCTCCGAGCCACGAACCGATGGGGGCACGCATCGTCCTGCGATGCTTGCGATGTGACACCATCCGCTACGACACAGTGTCCATCATCAATGGGCTGCTTCTCAGCCGCGGATACAAGTACCCCGAGGGTTATCACCTCGCCCCCTACGACGGGGAATACACCCTCCGTCAGGAGATGAGGTTCGAGTACCTATCAAGGAGGAAGTGATATGGCAGACCTGCGCATGGAACCGCTCGCGCCCGATGAGGTGTGGCCAGAGACTCCACCCGAGCCGGGATCGAAGTACCAAGCCCGGCTTGATTGGATGCGAGACCACCCATTCGAGTGGCTCCTGTGGGACCCAGCCACCCAGGCGACGAGTCTTCCCAAGGGCATGGCTGCTCGAGGGTTCCTGTCCAAGAGCGTTACCAACCCGACCGAGGTGCTCGACGCCAAGGGGCGCCGCTTGTCTCGCCTCTACGCGAGATACGTCGGCCCAGCCAACGTGCAGCGGGTGAAGAAGAACCCGCAGTGGTCACCGACGCCTGATGAACTGCAGGACATTCGCGAGGCCGCCATGACTGGGTTGCCGACACCGTTCCTGCACCTGCCGGGCACTGGCTCAGACAGACGTCTACCTCAGACGGTGATCACGTCAACCGTCACGTCACGGGGGCCGACGGGCAGGAGGACGTTCTCGTCGCAGTACAAAGACGAGGTGGTGATGCGCATCCGCAAAGGCAAGTCCGCGCCAGAACTAGCTCGCGAGCTTGGCATAGCCGAGTCCGTCATCCGTACTTGGGCACGAGACCGCGGCGTGACAGCGAACGCGACCAAGAGGGGACCGAAGGCAGGGGGGGCCTGATGCGATGGCGACGCCGAGAAGCGGGGTCGTACAGCGGCATCTGTCCAGACGGTCATGGCAGGTATCTTCGGATCACCTTGACCAAGGTGCGAGAGGGATGGACCGCCACAGTGGCCCGCGACGGGCAGAGCATCACGACGCGCAGCTTCCCGACCAAGGCCGAGGCGCAGCAATGGGCCGAGGCTATGGAGGGCCCGTACCCCAGGAGGGAGACTCGATGAGACATCTCGACAGTAGGAAGTGCCGGATGTGTGGGCACTACGAGAGCAGCCACGGGTGGCGCTCGATGCGCTTCCTGTGCCTCGTTTGGGGTTGCCACTGCCGTGACTGAACACGAGACCATCTGGAAGAAACCGCGCCTCATCATCGACCCGTGCGTCCAGTTCGGCGACGTGTGCATCGAGGGCACGCGGACGCCCGCTGCTGTCATCGCGGGATGCGTGTTCGCCGGCGACGGCGTCGCAGCGACTGCCAAGGCATACGGCATCACCCGCGAGGAGGTGCTCTTGTGCTGCGCGTGGCGCACGTTCGACGCAGCGCGAATCTCTCCTAGTCGCCGAAACAGACATGAGCGGGCGATGGTCGAGAGATGGGAGAAATGGGCGACGCAGGCATACCTAGCGCTTGCTGGATGGCCAACGGTCCCAGCACCAAACGATCCACCTCGGAAAGGAGAAGTATGAATGATCCCAACGCGAGGGGCCTTGTAGGGCCCGCAGACATCGCGACTCGCCTCGGCGTCTCTCCGACGACCGTCTCGGCATGGAAACGCCGGGGCCTACTCCCGGAGCCCGAGATACTGGTGAGTGGAGTGCCACTCTGGTTCTGGCCTGACATCGAGCGGTGGGCCAAGGAGACCAATCACCCGCGGAGGCCACAGTGACCGCGAGTGACATCTACGTGCTGTTCACGCTGGCACTGCTCTTGACCGCGTTCGTCATTCAGCGCCCGTTCAATCGGGAGTACCACCTGCGACGACGACGAAAGGACGGCAGTCCGCACAACCTGTAGCAACGCAGCCTTGGGGCTGGGCCGGGCCATAGCGCTCGGTCCAGCCCCCTTTTTTGTCCTAACGGCGATGATTGCGCTTGTCAGCTACTAAGACGCACAGAACTGCGCAGCAGGATCGACACACGCGCCACGAGCTGTAGCGCTTCCGGTCGATAAGGATGGTGAATCTGCGGAGCTTCCGGTCATCCTCGCCACAGATGTCGCAGGAGGGCTTCTTCTTCGCCATCAGGTGATCGTGAGAGTGTCGACGGGTGTGACCGGCTCCGTAGGTGTATCGACTATCCACACCCAAACGGTCCACTTGCCAACGCCTGGACTGACAGTCCCATGAGGGCCGACCGTGATCCCCGCATAGAGGCGGGAGCCCGTGTTGAGCCAGAAGCCGGGATGAAACTCCGTTGTCGCCGGAGCTGGTGTGCCGATGGGCGCGAAGGCGAACTTGACCACGTCGGTGGTCGGTGTCGCGTTCCCGCCCTCGGGAATGAGGACCTGGACGGGGATGAGGATGTCGTCCGTGGACAGGCGGCTCATCGTCTTGGGCATGGCCTTCACGCTACCTGTCAGGAGGTCGTGGACTCAGAGATGCGCTGAGCGATGAAGCCGAGCCGCCACCGTTGAGAAGCGTTCCCCATCGAGAACCGCGCCGCTGCGGTTCCCAGCTCCCACCTACTCACCGCCGTCGAGAAGCTCCACCGTGTCGCGCAGAGGCCGAAGGTCCATGATTTCTGATTGATCCCATGGACAACCGTTCCGATCGCCTGGTCGATCGTGAGCGCGAGGTCGCTCGCAGAGAGGTTGCCTGGGCGTCCTGTTGCCAGGTCGGTCGTGAGGGCGTAGTCGGTGACCGTCCTCGTGAGCGCGATCAGTTGCAAGACCGTGTCGGCTGCGGTGGCCTGGTCCGAGGCCGCAGCGAAAGCCAAGATCGAGCGCACGACGGCATCGGCGGTGAGGGAGGTGTCGAGAGCGGCCCGGGCGTAGCGGGCGAACTGCTGCACGCTGTCGATCACCGAGGCAGAATCAGCGCCAGTCTGATAGAGAACGAGCCCGCGGGTCACGGCGTCAGAGGTTCCGGCAGCATCGGTCGCAGTGACGCTGAAGGCTGTGCTCGTCGAGGCGGTGTCGCCAGTCAGGGCAGAGTCAGTGACCGCTCGAGACAGCCTCAGGATCGCCAGGGCCGCATCCATGGCCGCGGAGGAGTCAGTCGCCCCTCGGACCTCTGCGACCGTCCGTGCTGCCTGTTCTGCCGTGAGGGACTGGTCTGTGGCCTGGCGGCTGTACGTCTCCTCGGAGATAGCCAGATCGCCCGTGAGAGCCTGGTCTGTGGCCGCTCTGATTGTGTGGCCCGAGATCGAAGCCAGGTCCGGGGTCAGAGCAGGGTCCGTCGAGGCCCGAGCCAGCGAGACCGTCTGACTGGCCACATCGACCATGTTGGAGATGTCGGCTGCCGCCCTGGGTAGTGTGCCGAGGCCAGTCGCAGCATCTATGGTCAGAGAGGGGTCAGCGGCCGCCCGGGCCAAGAGAACCGTCCCGGTGGCCACATCGGTTGCCACTGACTGATCCGCTGCTATGGCAGTAAGGGTGAGCTGGCGCGTCGCGAGGTCAGTGGTAGCCGAGAGATCAGAGGCCGAGCGGGAGAGGGAGACCGTCCCGCTTGCCGTGTCGGTTGCGACCAAAGTGTCCGTGCCCGCACTGACGAGGGCCACTGCCGCCGACACCGCGTCAGTAGCGACGGACGCGTCGGAGCCGACAGCGAGAAGGCTTACAACCCCCCGCGCTGTGTCAGTAGCCCCCGCAGCATCAGCGCCCGATCGAGCAAGCACCACGGTGGCAGTCGCCACATCCGCGGTCTGCCCGGGGTCCGTTCCGGTCCTCGTTGTGTGCCCAGCACTGGCCGCTGTGTCAGGGGTGAGCGAGCTATCGGTCGCGGTGCGAGAGAGGGTGAGGGGAGCACGCGTAGCACTGTCGGCTTCGACCGCCTGGTCTGAGGCCAACCTCGACAGCGCAAGAACCGCGGTCACGGAGTCCGTCGTAACCACCTGGTCCGTCGCAGTCCTGGCGAGAAGGAGCGACCGGTTTCCTACCGCCACGAAGGCGCTGTAGAGGTTGGAGATGTCGGAGGCGGACAGGACCGAGTCGAAGACCGCACACTCGCCGAGTGTTCCGTTGAACCAGTAGTGGTATGTGTCGTCACTACCGATGGTGAGGTGGACGTCCGCAGGGTAGGACGGTGTCCAGGTGGCCGCTCCCACGGTCTGCTTCGTGCCGTCCACGTAGATGGAGATATCGGCCGCGTTGGCAGGTGTTCCCATCGTGGCGACCACCACATGCCACTTGCCGTCGTCGAAGGTGGCTGTAGTGACAGGCCCGGTGCCGCTAAGGCCGTCCTTTAGTTCGACGTGCCCACTGACGATCTGGAGCGCATACCACCCGAGGTGCCCGATGATGCGCTGTGCCGCCGTCGAGGACGTGCGGAAGATCGCGAGCAGCGAGAAGTTGGTCTTGAGGTCGAGCCTGCTGGCCCACGGTACCGTGATGATGCCAGTCGAGCCATTGAACGCGGCTCCCGTGTCGGGGAGGGGCGTCGTCTTCCCAAAGGTGACGCCGCCTGTCACGGCTCCCGTGTCGCCGTAGCCGGACGAGTCAGCCGCCGTGAGCGAGCCGACGGCATCAGCAAGTTTCCACCAGCCGGAAGGACTAGCCGCCTTGACGACAACGTCGAAGAGTGTCTTTCCGATGTCTGAGGTAGCCGCCTGGTCGGCCCCGGTCCGGCTGAGATGGACAGTGCGCGTCGCTGCATCGGTCGTCGGTGCACTATCGCTGCTGGTTCTCGCCAAGTGAATGGCTGTCCGCGTGGCTGCATCCGGGGTCAAGGCTGCGTCCGTCGTAGTCCGAGTCAGATGGAGGGCTGTGCGCGTCGCAGCATCCGTGGTCGTAGTGCTGTCGCTCGCAGTCCTGGCGAGATGTAGGGCTGTCCGCGTGGTTACATCGGTCGTCACCGAGGCGTCGGTGCTGGACCTCGCAAGAGCGGTGGTTCCCACCACCGAGTCCGTTGACACCGCGAGGTCTGCCGACGTGCGAGAGAACGACGCCTGTTGGACCGCAGTCTCCGCGGTAAGCGCCTGGTCGCTGGCCGAGACTTGCTGCGCTCCAGAGATCGTTGCAACGTCGGCCGTGAGAGACGGGTCCGTTGAGGCCCGGGACAAGTGGACTGTCCGCTCTGCGGTGTCGGTCGAGGATGCGAGGTCCGTCGAGGTGCGAGCCAAAGTTACGGTGCCCGCAGAAGCGTCCGTCGTGACCGAGGCATCTGACGCTGAACGTACGAGCGCAAGAGGGGAGCGCGCGGACAGGTCGGTCGTCGCGGCAGCATCCGCAGCCGAACTGACGACTGTGACGATGACGACTCCGGTAGCCGCGTCAGCGGTGACCGCAGCGTCCGTGATTGCTGAGGAAGTCGTTACCGCGCGAGTGGCGGTGTCGGTCGTGACGGCGCTGTCTGAAGCCGTGGCGGTCTTGTGTGTCGATGCGGGCGTGTAGGTAAGGCGGACCTGGCCGTTCGCACCCGCGGCATTTGCTCCGCCTCCTCCACCAGGAGCGAACCCGGTCTGGTTCCCCCCACCGCCCTTGCCACCTGTCGCTACAGGGGGGGCTGGGGTGGAACCGCCCGCACCGCCGTTGGCTGTGGGACCGGCGCTCCCACCCCCCGCGCCTGTGTGCGCAGTCAACCTCCCAGTGTTTCCCGCGCCTCCTGCACCACCTGTGTGTTTGACGGTGCCGAGTGTGCCAATGCCTCCGGCCCCGCCTGTGATGCCTGAGAGGACGCCGTGTCCCCCTCCGGTAGCCTTGACGGTGGTGCCGAAAGAAGAGGCACCACCACTCACCAGTTTCGCTCCCCCCGCGCCGACCGTGTAGCTGATCTTTCCGCCTGGCGTCGTGGAGACGGTCGCCTTGGCGTAACCCCCGCCCCCACCACCACCCACATGGGTACCTGTGCCGCCACCACCCCCGGCACCCCACGCCTCAGCGACGACGGAGGTGACGCCTGTCGGAACCGTCCATGTGGCAGTCGCAGCGGTGCGGAAGACCTCAATCTTTCCAAGTTTGAACGCGACCAGTACAACGCCGGACTTGGCTGCGGTCCCCCAGGTCCAGGTGACGCTGTGGGCTGTCTTAGCTGTCGCTGCTGCAAGGTAATCGGCTCCCGCTCCGGGACCTGTGTGGAATCGGAGCGTGAAAGGCGATGAGACCGTGGGCGTCTCTGTGTCGTTCTGGACGCCCAAGACGGCAACCCAGAGGTCGCCTGCTGTTGTAGGCGTAAGGCTGGCCGAGGTGAGGCTCGTGGTTGTGGCAGTGCTGTTGGTGATGGTCGACTTGTCAGGTGGGCCGATCCCAGAATACTCGCAGGCCGTCACCGAGCGCCCGTAGGTGGTTGTGCCTCCAGACGTGTCGAGGGTAATCGTGTCCCCTGTTACCAGAGCCGTCGTCAAGACCCCCTGACACAACGACGCGGTACCAACCACCACACTGGTGTAGAGGTTCCCTTTGCTGTCGGTCGCCGCTGTGATGGCACCCTTCACGAACAGCAGAACACTGTTTCCCACCGTGGTCGCGGCGGTAACGGTGACGGTGACGGTTGCCCCAGTCCCCTTTGTCAGGGTATGGCCGATCTCTTGGACGAAACCCGCCATCTCAGACGCTCACAAGCGAGATCGACAGTGCCTCTGTGATCGACACAAGTCCCCACGCCCCGAGTGTCGCCTTCGCGAGCGTGGTCGTGCCCGGCGCGAACGCGTCTGTGTGCGGACCCTTGGTGGTCGCGAGCGTGAAGTGCGCAGGCGCAGTCCCCCCGTTCACCGCGACGAGTGTTGTTACGGCGAGCGACTTGGCTGTGTAGGTGATCGTGACGGTGACGACGGAGTTGTCGCTGTTGCGCACCATGAGGACCGCGGTCTGCGGTGTCCTGGGACCAGGCATTGAATCAACTAATCACACTAATCACAAGGCGGTGACCTTCCCGGTCGGGTCCCCGATGCACAGCGTGCACTCCAGCGCGACGGCGCGCTGCTTGGTGGCTGTGGTGATCGTCTGAGCCGGAGAGTCCGCCGGGAGGACGTAGTAGGCCGTGGGCACGAAGCTACTCCCTCACTAAGGTCAGAGCCCCGACCGCAATGCTCAGGGCTGTGTCTCGTGCTATGGCAGCGTTCGCGTGGGCTACCGGAAGGTGCAATCGAGCCAGAGGCCCCTTTCGTCAGATGATGTCACTCGCCCCAGGGGCCATTTTGCCATACGGAGGACAGCGGGGCTCGAGAGGGGATTGTCGAGTGGTCTATGTCGCCCGTAGTGAGTGTCCACGCTGCCGGGCGCCAGGGATCGGGCGGACGTGTCCAGATCAGGACTGTGGGGCTCGATGGTGTCGGAACCTGCTTACCGGGTGTACCAGTCCCGATGATCTTCGATAGATAGAACTGACGGCTCGGGAACGTCGCCATGTGCCTGCCCTAGCTCACTACTATCTTGGCGTAGACCTTGGCGGCACCCCCTACATGCGCCCGGTATTGGTATATCTTTACCTGAGTACCAGGTTTTAGCAGCGCAAACGATGACGAGAACGCTGCCAACAATCCGTGGCTTCCCACAGCAGTTGCGGTTGTCGTCACAGATTGGGTTCCTCCTGTAGGCGAGGTCCATATAACCGACACTGTCACCGATGTGCTAAGCGCAACCGACACGTCCATTACGCTAGCGCCGATCAATAACGCATGGACGGCGCCGTCGTTGGGCACTGTGAGAGAACAAAATATGGTTGTGACAGCGCCGATTGTGACGCCCCCCACTGGCGTCTCGGCCGTGATAATACCGGAGAAATCGTACGCGGTAGGTCCGTGAATCCACGGCTTTTTTGTGTGGATGCGCGCTATTCCAGGCCCCTCTGCCGCACGTACAACCGTCGCCGTCGTCGCCCCAGTGGTGTACGCCGTGACGTGGACGATCTCAGCGTTGGGGGTGTTGGGCTCGACGGTGACGACGAGGATTGTCGGAGCAGCGACCGTTGGCATGTTCGTGGGCGCCGAGGTCCACGACGCGGTCGTGGTTGTGGCCGTCGACAGGGTGATCGGGTTGGATGTGCCCTTGGTTGTGCCGACTGTGTCGACCCTTAGTCTCGCCAGAGGACCTCCTTAGCAGCCCAGGTTACCCCTCGGGGTGAACCCAGTGCCGTTTGCCGTCGGGGCCGGTGGCGAGCTTGCGGCCGGTGGCGATGGAGCGCATCTTCGCCTTGAACGCAGCCTTCTGTTCGGGGCTGACGTTCTCCCAGAACTCCCGTGACCGTTCAGCTTGAGAATCGGGGTGTTCCGCCATGAACCGACGGAGCCCGTCCTGTTGGCCAGGTGCTCGTCCTTTGCCTACCCCCTTCTTGCGCTCGGAGGGGCGCGTCCGGGTGTAGTCACGTCGATGTTCGTCCTCCTCGATCCGTTTGATCCAGTTGCAGTTCGCACAGAGAAGCTGATACTCGCCAGGCATGGACCGGACTCGTTCGATGAAGCTGCGGGTAGAGGACCAGACGGTCTTGCGCTCCTGGCTCCCTCCGCCATGGACGTGATCCACCTGTAGGGCACGGGCGTCGGTGAACCCGCAGCGCCTGCACTCGCCTCCAAGCAGAGAGAGGAGTTCGTCACGGGTGGCCCTGCGAACACGCTCACCTATCTCTGTGATGCACTGTCTGCACCACGAGGAGAGACCGTCGCTCCGAGCGCGGTTAGGAACGAAGTCCGAGACAGCCTTGGTTATGTCGCACTTGGGGCAGTGCTTCGTTGTCGCCGCGGTGTTGGCTTGGCCCTGCCGACCCGAACGGGGATGGGTGATCTTCCGAACCGGCTTACGCGGGTAGACACGATGACCTACATGCTCGCCGTCCTCGATTCTCTTGATGCCGTTGCAGTTCGCACACAGGAGTTGGTAATCAGATCGGTTGGCGCGGACGCGCTCGACGAACGCGCGGTGGTGCCGATGTTGGCCAGTAGTGCGCCGATCCATCGCACCGCTGCCGTTGACATGGTCGACCTGGAGCGCGCGCTGGTCGTCGAACCCGCAACGGACACAGGACTCGCCCAGCAGCGCCAGGAGTTCCGAGCGGAGCTTCAGCGCGGTCGCTGCCCCGGCTTCTCGTTGATGTTCTACACAGAAGCCCGAGAGGCCGTCTGCCGTGCGTCTGTTCACGTAGAACTCACTTACGGGACGCTGCGCCTGACAACGTGGACACCATTTCGTCTGTTCACTCATGGCCCCCACCCTAGCATGTTAGGAGCCGGTTAGCGTCTCAGTGCCCTACGTACCTGACACCGTGTCGGTGACGGTCAGGGAATCCCCAACCGCGTTCAGCGTCGCAGCCGCAGACAGCTTGGTGATGAACATCATCGTCTGCACTGTGTCCGCCTTCACCAGCGAGTTGAACACACCGATGCCGGTGATCTTCGCAGCGACATCGTGTGTGTTGAAGGTGTAGACCGGCGTGAGGGTCGTGGTGTTCGCCCCTGCGGTGTGCGCCCACGGAGCGATCTTGCGGTTCAGGCCACCTGTGGCGTGTGTGTACTCTGTCGGCAGGATCACTGTCGTCGACGGAGATGCCGGTGTGAACGGTGTCTTGGTCGTCAGTCCGACGAACCAGCACGGTCCCGCAGCGTCCACGATCACGTAGGCCGATGTGATGACAGGAAGAGATGCAGCCGCACCACCCGGTGTTGTCGGCTTGTACCACCTGTCGATAGAGACGACCGGCGGAGCCGCTGTGGTGTTGGACTTGATCCGTCCCCATGCCGCGGTCGCTGTATGCGCCGCCACGATCACGAGGCCGTTCCACTTGGTCAGGGAACCAGGAGCTGCCTGCCCAGTGAGGGTGATGGTTGTCGCGGTCGGAGCAACCCCGGTCTTGCCGTACGGAAGCGCGGAGACGTGGCCGAACAGGCGAGACTGGATTGTCCGCCCGGTGTCGGAGATGTTCATCTGGAGGTCAGGCGGGAGCGTGTCGGGAACCACGTTCGGACCGATCCCTGGGGGGCCAGAGACGGTCCAGTGGGTTGTCTCGACGTTCGCAGGACGCCCGGGCGCGCAGCCGTAAATCTCAGTCAGCACGCGCTGGACCTCAGCGTCGCTCGACCATACCCAGGTCGGGTCCGTCGAGGGCTGGGCGTGGAACCGCCACGCGCCGCTCGGGTGCGCGACCGCCAGGATCGACTCAGGGATGCCGGAGGTGATCCCTGTCCGATTGACGAGGCCATGCGCCACCCGCGACGTGAAGTCGCTGCCGGAGAAGCCCGATGTGGGGGACTCGTAGCCGCCCGTGTCTGGCTGGGGGATGCTGATGTAGGTGACCGCAGGAGCGCCGTGCGCCTCAGGGTGAGGGTTGACCGGCGATGCGTTACCTAGCTCGATGTCGATTGCGCCCAGAGGCCTCCTTGCGAGGATCAGTCTTGGATAAGTCTAACGGGACAATCGTGCTGGATTCGGAAACCCCGTCCTCGCTGTAATAGGTGGAGGCATCCTGGGGCACGCTGGCCGGGCTGAGGGGGTCCCCGACATGAGGGGCGGCGAGTGGCAACTCTCCGGTCACCTCGAGGGGCGTGAAGTGCTGGAGGGTGGAGACGCCGTGCTCCTCGGAGTATTGCGACGGGGGATCACCGACTAGGGAATCCGGGGAGATGGGAACCTGGATCACGTTCTGGGGCCGCGAGCGTGCCCCCGAGACCTCGTCGGAGTCCCGACGGGCGTAGGCGTTGCCCTGTTGACGGACACCCTTGCCGACCTCGTTCTCTGAGCCCGAGGCGTTCTCTACCTCACGCTGCATCGCCAGAACGTCGCGTCTCCAGTCTCCGGCTCCGGGACGCGGAGTCCCGACCCACGCCTTGGCCTTTTTCTTGCCAACTGCGTGAAGCGCCGCCAGGCGGTGATATCCGTCCACGGTGACCATCTTCCCCTCGGAACCCGGATCAATCAGCACGACGCGCTTTGGCTTCCAGCCATTCTTCAGTTTGCCGACCATCTTCTCGACCTTGGAGGGAGAACGACCACCCGGGCGGTTATGCCAAGCAATCGCGCTCAGCGGGATTTTGTTGCGCTCCCAACTGCTGTGACAAACGAATCCAGTGACAGATCGTGGGTAGTGCTTGTCGATATAGCGATGCACTCGTCGTTCCGTTTTCGACTTGTGCGGACCGCCCTTAGCCACGTCTCACGCTCAACAGGTCACGACGGTGGCGGCGATGGCAGACACGTCAGCCGGGGTGGAGACGGTTGCGATCACCGACCACCCGGCCTTACACCGGAAGCTCACGCCGGTCTTGGCTACTGCGAGCGTGAGTGCTGTGAACAGGGTGTGGCGGACTGTGGCGGATGGACCGATCGACACCGTCACCGTGGTTGCCGTCGTTGCCGTGAAGGACAGATAGACGTCGCTGTCGACGCTCGCAGAGGGAGTGAACGCGGTACCCGAGGTGACGGCAGATGTGGTGACCTTGGTCCCCGCGGCCGTGTCGGTCCCACCTGTCGCACCGGTCGCGATGACGCCGGCCGTAGTGGGAGCAGCCGTATCGACGCCGAGCGAGCGAACCTCTTGGGACGCTGTGGACTGCAGCGTCGGGGGTTGCTGGACCACGATCGGGAACGTCCCCATCAGTCGCTCACCAGGATCACGACTTCGACTGTCCCGCTGGCCGCGACGGCCCACCAAGTCGTCTCGGTCGCAGCCCCTCCCACAGACACGGAGCCCCCAGGTGAACCTGCTGCCAGCACGATTCCATTCGTTGCAGCCACGTTGGAACCGCAGCCAAGGTAGAGAGCAGCGGCACCGTTGTTCTGGAACACGACGCTGCGTCCAGCGCTCACGACGCCTAGATCAACCGCCGTCGTGCCCACCGTCACTCGCCAGGTGTTCGCAGCCAGATGCCTCCTTTGGTCAGAACTCGATGTTATCCGCGCTCTCGTCTTGACCGCGGGGATGGGGCGGACTCATCTTTGGCCAGGTACGCATGGACTTGCTCGACCAAGGACCGCGGAGCCGCGCGCCACGCGGGCAACTGGGTCAGATGTTTTATGTCTGTTCGAGTCCTGGACAAGAGCAACTGGTCCAGGGTGGTCGGCAAATCCCAGTGCCGGCTCTTGATCCAGTCCTCGTTGAGCGCTGTGTTGAGGATCGTCATGTGTCCGACGCGCCTGTCGCCGATGTGACGGTCGATACCCTCGTCATGCGTACTGTCGCCGCGCCACCCAGTACGGTCATCTCGCGCTCGTGCAGACACCCTACGCCAGTCGCCGCGGTGGAGAGAACCCGAGAGGCCGGCACGTGCGCCTGGAGGACCATCCTTACAATGTCCTCATCTTCCCACTCTGACTGTGCTGTCGCTGTCTGGGCGAATGCGTCCGCGACCTTGAACGAGTAGGAGAACGAGGAGATCGGCCGCAACGTCACGCGGTTGGACTCCTCATACTCCTGAGCTTTCCGTGGGTCGACACCCATCCCACGGTAGAGGTTGACGCTCTTGACCCCATGTTTGCGGAAGAATGCCTGCGTCTCGTCGTACTGGGCTCTCAGAAAGCCCTGGAACAGTGAGCCGTATTTATCGAGTACGGTCTGCGTGTCACGTGGCACGTCGGACCACGAAGCAGTCCCTTTCAGACCGAACTCTTTGACCGCGCTCTCCTGCATAGCAAGCGATACGGGATCATGGTCGTTGCTCGTCGTAGCCCAGTTATCGACGAGACTAGAGACTGCCTCGCGTTGTATCTGCCGATGGAGCCTCGGGTCATCGCCAGCGAACGTCGTCAGTCGATTCCCCTCACGAGCCATTCTCTCCAACTCGCTGTTGTACGGGAAGCTCGCGGGATAGATCGCGGGGCGGTCATCGCCAAGTGGGTCAGCAACCGTCCACTTGGTATCGTGATCGAGTTTCTCCGACAAACTGTGCTTATCCATGAAGTAGTTGATGAGGTCTTGCCCGTGCGTTGGCGCTAAGCGATTGGTAAGTTTCTCGGCTACTTCTTTCTTGTTCAGCGCAGCGGATGCCTTCGATTGGACCTCGCCTGGCGATATGGCTGTGTCGAGTTTTTGCTGTTGCATGTCATGCGCACGGACGAGTGTTTTCCTGTTCGCGCTCCAACCGTAGTACCCGTCGGCCATGTCGTCTTTGGGGGGAGTGATTGTCCCAGTCACGGGCTTCGAGGCCCCAGTCGAGCCGCTCGTCCAGCGTCCGCCTCCGGTCCTCCCACCTGGTATCCGCGGCTCGGTGTCCTTGTAGCCGCTCTTGGCGACCTTGTACGCAGTTCCTTTGGGGAGCTTGATGTCGCCGTAGCTCCGAATCTCTGTGAGGCCATGCTTCTCGGAGAGGTCGAAGTCCGTCAGGAGAGCACCGTTGTCCAAGGAAGCCTTAGGCACCGGAACGATCCCGATCTCCTTCGGGTCGAGTTTCGCCCAGTCCTCCTGCTTCACGCCGAAAAAGATCGGGTTCTGAAACCGCTTGCTCCCTGGGTTAGCGGAGGCGCGCTCGTTGAAGTAGTGCGTGGACCAGTCGCCGAGGCTGTAGTTCTTCTGCATCACGGACAACTGTTCGGGGGTCCCGGCCTTGTACTCCCAGCCCTCCCTCTTGGCGTGGTCCCTCAGCCTGTCGAGAACTTGTTCGCCCCACTCGCTCCGGCCTTCCTGCTTGTAGCCGGGGTCAGGAGGCACTGAGCGCGCGACATCAGCCAAGGTCTGCATGGAGGACTTGAGATTCTCGGCCACCTCGGGGTTCGTCGTCATCGAGACGATCTGGTCCCGATCTGTCCCCCCGAGCCCGCCCTTTCCACCAGCGCGGATCGTTCCATCCTTCACGATCGCTGCTGCTGCCGGAGACACGTGGTACACCGTGTCAGGGATTCGCCCGTCTTTTGGGCTGATCGGCTCTCCCCGGATGGTCTGGCCGTTGATCCGAGGGGTGAGGTCACCATGTGCCCGAGCCTCAGCGACCTCTGACGCCGCGGAGGCGGGAACGTGGATGTTGCCGCGTGTCTCCGGCGTGGGGAAACGCACCATGGAATCCGTTGACTCTGGCAGCTTGCCCTTGTTCGGACTGAACCCCAAGCGCCTGTACCACTGCGTCAGCTTGGTCTTGGACGCCCCGAAGTCGTTCGAGGGAGTCAACGTAACCGGCATCTGAGCTGCGTCGGCCTTCTTGAGTAGCTCTGTCATCACGCGACTCGCGACACCCTCACCACGTTTGTCTTTTGGGACGCGAATGAGGGAGACGGACACGTGGGTTGGACGCTCCGACAACTCGAGGTCCACGCCATGGTCTGCACGCATCCGCTTGGCGAAGCCGTCCCACGTTTCATCGCGATGTGCACCGTCGCCACCCTCCCCCTGGCCCGAGTGGGCGGTTTCGCTCCACCGGCCCCGCTCGTCGCGGGCCTCGTCGGAGACATCCCAGTGTTCGCCCTTGACGACGCTGATGAAGGACAGCAGCTCGTCGCGAGCATCCCTCAGGCCGTATGCCTTCTTCGGGGGTTTCTTTCCGCGCCGTCCTTGCCACCCCTGGCTCGGCAGTCGGTTTGTCGTGACCCTGGCTCTTCGAGCGGGCGGAGCACCGAAGGGACGCTCCCGCACCATGCCCTCCGTGCCTGGCTTCACCTGCCGCGCCTCTGCCGCGTGCTCCTCGGTGGTTCGGTCGAGCGGCACCTCCCTCCGCGCTGCGGGAGCTGGGGTCGCGACATACCGCCGCTGGTTCTCTGTCCAATGCGGAGCACTCTGTCCCTCAACCGGACGAGGGAGGTTCGTTCGCTTCAGCTTTCCGCCGCCCGACAGTTCGTAGTGCTCCCAGAATCGGTTGTGAGTCCGTTGAGCTTGCTCACTGGCATGGCGATACTCCGGCGTCATGTTCCGGCCAGTCCGCTCCATGAGCCCCATGACGGCGTGCCACGCGTGGTTCGCATTCCGCATCGCCCACATCGCGCGCCGATGCGCTTCACGAGCACCCTTCGGCGGCTCAGCGTGCGTGTCGCGTAGTGGAGCAGGTCCTGTCAGGTCCGCCTCACTCGAGTGGGTGAGCTGCAAAGCCTGATGCCGGGCAATGCGGGCCTCGTCCGCCCGCTCGTGTGCCTCAGCGAGGAACTCGGGTAGCGCTGCCTCAGCATCGGCAGGGGCGAACTGACCGGCGTTCTCGGGTTGCCCGCGAGGATGCTCCTTGGGTGTCCAGTTGCGTTTTACGACACGGAGGTAGGAGACCAGTTCCTCGGTCAGCTCCTTGTGGAGCAGGTCAGTCAGAGGCCTCGTCATCGTCGGGGTCCTGCACGTCAGGTACGTCATCGTCAGCGTAGCCGGTGTACGGCATGCTGGCAATCCACGCAGACATCAGCGCCTTCTCTGTCTTTCGTGGTACGACAGGGTCTTCTGTGCTCATGGCATCTCACCCCACGCGTCGTTCCACAGCGGCTTGAACACCGCCGGATTGATGTAACTCTTCAATGCAACGGTACGGGTGTCACCAAGTTGCTTGGCCACCTCGTCGGCGACCCCATTGCGTATCTTGGCGAACGCAGTCTTCGATGACGGCTTGCGTCGGACGTTCCCCACCATCTTCAGTGCGACGACGTTGGCATGGTTCGTGCGTAGGTCATGCACCTTGAACCCTCGCGTGCCAGTGAGTTCGTCCAACAGAGCGTTGGTCTTCTTCTCATTCGCTGCGGGGAACAGTTGGTCCGATGGGTTTCCTGGCTTCTTCAGCCTCGCGGCCATCATCTTGTACACATCGGGGTCGGTCGTCGTCAACAGACTCCGCTTGTGCGCCTTGCCGATGAAGTCGAGGGTCACTCGACCGGTGCCGGGATACAGCCGGACATGCCGACGCTGCAACGTGGTCGCGGCGTATGCAGATTGGTCTGACCCCGTGTTGCGCTCGCTACCGTTTCGCACTCCCAGCTTTCGGCTGAGCATCAATGCTCCAGCAGTATCGTCGGTGGCCGCGTTCTTCCGCAGGTAGGCGTCGATCTTGTCGAGATGGTCCTGAAGCGCCTTGACCCGCTGGAACTTGATGTCGTCCTGCTGCTTGCGGTATTCGGGATGGTACAGCGGCTGCACTCTACCTTTGGAGTCGACACCCTTGGCCTGTAGGCCCACATGGTTGAGATCATTCGAGAGGTGCACATCGGTCCACGCGGGCGGAATGACGAGTTTTACCCCCGACTTGTGGGTGCCGTTACGTAGCTGCTGAATCTCCTGCGCCGTGGCCGGGTGCATACCGGGGTGTGGTTTTGTCCCAGCGGAAGTCCTCGTCGCCCGGGCCGTGGTGAACTCCCCGGCGTTACTCGGCTGGCCGCGGGGATGCTGCTTCTCTGTCCAGACGCGTACCTTGGTAGCTTTTGGGCGAGCATCACCGGCATCAAGCCGCACCGGTTTGCGAAGCTCAGCGAGGACCAGGGGGAGGTCCTGCTGCAGCTCTGAGCGAAGCGCTGGCATTCCGTTCAACTCTGTGATGTCGAACCATGCCGCAGTCTCGGGCTTGGCATGCAAGGGCGCGTCGGGATTCTCGACCCTCGGGTAGTCGAGGTTGATGTCGACCGAATCCTCGGTAGGCACCGAATACACAAATCCCTGATAGATGCCGTTCGGGCTCTCCCACATTCCAACGACTCGACCTGGCGGCAGTCGACTGCCGATCTCTTCTTCCCATTCCCTACGTGCCCCGACAAAGGGAGTCTCGCCATTTTCTACGTGGCCCCCCGCGGCCTCCCACTTGCCACGCGCAGGGTCGGAGTCGTCATCGACGCTCCGCTGGAGCAGCAGGACCCGCCCGGTGTCCTCTGCTCGGACCGCAATGCCTGCCGCGACGACGCGTGGCTCAGCGAGCGCCGCAGATGACGCCGACTTCGTCTCGTGGATGGTCGGGTCGATGATCGTCTCGCCCTCGGGGTTCGAGTGCGATGGCAGGACCTTCTTGCGCCGCCGCTTCTTCCTGGGCCTTTCGGGACCGACGAGGTCGAAGGGGACGAACCCCGACGACAGCGGGGAACCGACCGAGAAGTCCTTAGTACCTGTCCGCATAGGCAGGTGCGCCTCTTCGGCGGCTAGGTCTGCGATGTCTTCGACCTCAGATTCACGATTCGGCTGTGCCAGGTGATCGTATTCGCGAGTGAAGCGGCCCCCCCGCATCTCGGCATCGCGGATGTCGGTGATGATGTCTTCGATGTTGCCGTTGTTCGAGTAGGCAGCTTCGAGAGAGGACTTCGCGAGCACATTGGGCTCGAACTTCTCGATCTTGCGCCCATTCTTCAAGAACCTCCGCAGGACAGCGAGTTCCTCGTCGATGGCGCTCTTTCGCGTGCGTGCCTGCGGGTTCTCATTCGGGGTCGCCTCAGCAGCACGGGCCGCCTCCTCGAGGGGAACCGTGCTACCCACGGTGGGGGACTTGGGAGCTGGGAGTGCCGCTGGCTTACGTGCGGCGCGCCTTGGCGGCCCTGCGGTGGTCTGCTTAGGCGATGTGCCCTTCTTCGGAGGGCCTGTTGTCTTCCCTGTCTCAGATGTTCCGTTGCTGCCTGTAGCCGCGGAAGGCGCGGCCAACGTTGCCTGGGTCTGGGCCTGGAGTTGCTGGAGCTGCGCCTGCTGGACATCGGAGATCGACGTGATCGGAATAGCCCCTTGGCCGGTGAACACCAGAGGGACATCGCTGATGCCCTTGTAGCCGAGCGGCTCCCACTCCAAGGCGATGCGCACCTCGTCGAGGCTTCCGATCGAGGACTTGAACAGCTCGACGGACCGGCGGACGAGTTGGTCCTTGGTCTCGCCACGCTCCACGATGCCCCAGGACCACTCCATGTCCTCTTGGCCGATGAGCTTCTGAATGACGCGGTCAAAGACTTGGCGCTTCAGCTTCTTGATCCTCGGGAGGATCGCGTGCTGGGTTCCGCGGTCGGTCGCGGTTTGTGCGGCCCCCATGGAAGCAGCCGGTGATTGGAGGCTCGAAATCTTGGGCGTGAGCCCGAGGTCGGAGATCGAGTACCCGAACGGCATACACAGCAGCGCTGCAAGCCACTCATCAAACTGGTCTGAGAGGTCCGTCGGCTTCTGCGGGTCGACCTTTGAACCTGGGGGAAGCACGATGACCTGGTGCTTGGCCCCCATGTCGCCACCCATCATGTTGATGGCTTCCTGGAGCTGGCGGGCCTCCTGTGCGTTCGCGATCGTCGGGCCAGGGTCCAAGAACACCTGAGGAAGGCTTCCGCTCCTGTAGAACTCCCATTGCCAGCTCTGACGAGCAAGCAGGATCGACGCCGGGAGCATCGCTTGCTCTAGCGGACCGAAGCCGTAGGGGGTCCAGCTCCGTGGGTTCTGGCGCACGTAGAGGAGTTGGTCCGCCTCCCACTCCTCCCCAGTCGTCGACAGCTCGTTCAGGATCGGGTTGATGGCCTTTAGGTCTGTGATGTCGGCGTTCGGCCCGAGGTTGATGATGTCCATGAGGTCGACTCTGGGAACCCCCCAGATGCAGTTACCCTGAAAACTTACGTATCCATTCCGCCTAATATAGAGGGTGCCATTTGGCACTGAAGCGCAAACAACGCGCCCCGAATACCAGGTCGTCTCAACATTCCAACCTCGCCAACGAGTCGTGTGCGGGCTAACCACCCACGCTCCGGGCGTCGAATGGGGGCGCACCGACGCTGCAATCCCAATCTTTAGAGCCACCTCTTGTAGCTGGTTTGCCATCCGACGGCTAACCGTGACGATCGCTCCGTCACGAGCACGCCCATCGCCCATCGCGTAGTAATCCCAGAAGATGCGAAGTTGCCGGGCGGACATCTCCATGATCTCTTCGGGAATGAACTTCTCAGACGCAGTGCCGAACCGCTCGAGCCAGATAGCGAGTCGCCGCGCGGCAAAGATGAAGCTCTTCCCGTTGTACCGGAGCTTGTCACCGACCACACGCTCTAACAGGTCCCTGTATGCCGCATACCCCTTGGACCCCCGGGCCTGCGAGACCTGCACTGTCGACCGCAGTTCGCCATGCACGTGCGTAAGCGAACCCTCCGCCAGCCACATGCCCATAAAGGCAGCGAAGTTGTCGCCACTCAGTCTCGTAGGACCGAGGCCTCTCCAGTCGTCATCGGGGATGACGAACAGCTCTAGGTCAGGCGCGTCCCACTCGGCACACGCCGTGAACCTGGCCTGGGAGCACTGAGCAGAGTGAGCCTTGGACTTGGTCGACCGTCCCGGCTGCTCGTACAGCTCGACCAGCTCACCCGCCGTGACAAAGGTCTCGCCCTCATCGTGCCAGCGATTGCCAGTACCGCCCAGAGCACGGGGGCGGTGATCGACGAGCATGCGGTGATCTGGGGTAACCAGGAGGTCCAGGGTACGCGAGGTGAAGTGGCACATCTCCCCCTCGTAAGACTGATCGATCAAGTGCTCGGGCTTCTGCCATTTCAGCTTGCCGTCAGCCGAGCGGGTCGCCAACTGGTCGTCATAGGTGAGATCGCTAAACAGCAGCCAGCCTCGCCGCGTCAGTACCTCGGTGTCGGCCGAAAAGCACTGCTGGTACGCCGGATTCGGCGGCCGAGGCAGTGCACCCCAGTCGTCTAGGAGAGGCCTGACCGTACTGCCATCAACGATGACAAGCGCTCCGACATTCGATCCACATGGCCCGTGACCCCTGCCTTGGCTCGGGTGCAGGTACAGCGCCAACGCGTCGAGGACGAGGGTGTCCTCCAAGAGGGAGTTCAGCCACTCGTCGTAGCCGTTGTAGTTGTCGGGGTCCGGGTTCTCGAAAAACTGAATGACCTCGTCCTTGCGACTCTCCCAGTCTTTGCGCTTCTTGGGGTTCCCCTGCATGGCAAACTGCGCCGTCGTCGTCGGCACAATGTCCCAACTCAGGTCCTCGATGTCCGCCTTGGTCAGCTCGATCAGGTTGCGGGGAATCGAAGGAATCTCGGCGTAATCGCGCAGAATCTGGAAGTTGGCGAGCTTCAGCCCTTCGGTGCCAGGTTGACCCACCGGGAGGTTCCAGCCAACGGGGAACTGCCAACGCCTTGGACGCGGTCGACCAGATGGAAGTTCGCCCCGGTCGATGGGAACGGGCCAGATGGGCTCGAATGGACCGAACTGCCCCTCTCGGAAGGTGTCGAAGGCTCGCGGTAGCCCCGTAGCACCGGAGTAGACCTGGGTACCCCATCCGATTCCGATAGCACGATCCCAGGCATCAAGAACCGGGGACTGAGCTTCGGGGAGTCCGTAGCCAGCGCCGCGCGATCCGGGGAATGTGCCGGTAGATGCCGCGCGCGCCTGAGCAATCGCGGCGGCCGCGTTTGGGTTCATGCCGGAGTGCCTAGGAGCCAGAGGTCACCAACATCGCTGCGATCGCCATTTCCCGCAAGTGTACGGCACGTTACGAGCCGCCTGTCGGAATCGGACCGACGACCTCTTTCTTACCAAGAAAGCGCTCTGCCACTGAGCTAAGGCGACATGACAACGGAGTTGACTCAGTGGGCGACTTCGATGCCCGTTGCCGCCTTGGTGAGTTGATCGGCGAGCTGCTTTGCGTGCTCTGGCAAAAGAACGAAAATCGAGCTGCCAACCGCGTGTTCGATGTGCATGATGACGACCCGTTGGCCATTCACGTACTTCGCAGCCACCAGATACGTAAGGGGGCCGGGCTGGACGTGCATCCCAGGCGCAACGCGGGGCATCACCTCGGAAGGCGGCTCCCCATAGTCGTGCATCCTGCGCGGCGGCTGCTCCATCAATCTCTCCTTGAGAGAGCGGACAGCGGGGTGGCTACGTGTCGCCAGGGCGTCCCCTGACACCACCCCACCGCCGCGAACGGCTTGGCGACCGAGGTCGACCATGGCCGTAAGGGTGGTCCCCCCGAAGGGGGTAAGACCCTCGCTGTCATTCTAACCATCACTCGGGAGCCACAGGCCCGAGGCCTTGGCCCTCTGCTCCAATGCGATCGCTCGCGCTTGCCGCAGCCGCTCGACGCAGCCGGGGTGGACGAACCGTCCATCGGGCGCAGCCACCCGGTCACCCGCGGTCATCTCGTTGGCACAGACAGGGCAGCGAGGCTGTCGGCGCTTCGCGTCGGCCTTGGCCTTTCTCTCCTGCCTGCGCCGGGTCTGCCGGGCTCGTGACTGACTCACGGCTCCTCCCAATCGATCAGGCAGTCGCCTGTCACCGAGACATGCACGACGAAACTCACGTGCAACGCTTTGGCAATCTGCAAGAGATTGCTCATGCGCGGCTCGACTGTCCCTTTTTGCGCCTTGTCAAGCGTGTGCCACGAAAGGCCCGCAAGTGTCGCCATCTCGCTCGTGGAGAGCTGATGCGCTGCTCTGTATTCCAACACGAATACAGCGAAGGCTCGGCCGAACGTGCCGGCCTTCCAGCTCCGATCTAGGTCGACTGTGTCGAGCAACCGCTGCAGTGTCTCTGCTGCGCTGCGGCCGGTCACTGGTCACCTCGCGGGAAGACCTCGTCGAGCAACGAGATCGAGCGCAACTGCGACCGATGCTTGTAGTGATTCACGACTCCGTAACCGAATGTCTTGGTGGGGCACTGAACCATGACGTAGTCCCACTCCCAGCCGACCAGCCGGGCTTTCTCCGTCTCATCGAAGTATTCGGCAAGGACCAGGATGTCGGCGTGGGGTTTCCCCTGCTCTCGCAAGAGATTGAACGCGAGACGGGCAGTCTTTACGTCGAGCGTGAGACCGTCCGCCTCGAAATCAATACGTCCGTCCCCGCCAGGTCTCAGCGTCAGATCAACCGCATAGCCGAACCGCTCTCCGAACGCCACCTCACCAGCCAGCCCCACCAGTTCGTAATCCACTGATAGCGGACGACTCGACGCGTGGTGTGCATGCAGCCTTGCCCGCTCGTCTGCTACGGACCGAAGACTCGTACTCACTCTCGATCCTCCGCGAGTCCCGAATCCCACACGTCCTCCGGCCTGATCGCGCCTTCGGGTGGCGCCCATTCCCCGTTGGCCCAGAACAGCATCCGCTCACGCGTGCCATTCGGATGGAACCGGACCTCCCTGATCCGAGAACACCAGGTCTTGTTATGCACGGTCCCACACAACTCGCACACCACACGGCTCCACGCCACGCGCAGCTCTTGCTTTTGATCTATCGAGAGCGGCACACGCTGTGGCCGCTTCTCCTCGCGCAACTCGGCAAGTTCCGCAGTGAGCGCGTCGAGCCGCTCGACCAACTCGCGGAGGGTAGTCACTCGCTCGAGTCGTCAGGCTCCGGGGACTGCAGCAGTCTCGCTACCAATCGGGCCGCTTCAGCCGCTCGCGCTGGCGAGGTTTCCCCACCGGCAACGCCGTAGTGAATATCTGTCTCCGTCTCGACATCAACACTCCACGAGACGAGACGAGGTCGCGCTTCCTTAGCCATTGCCCCTCCTTTTGATGATGGATCGCAAGTACCGCACCGCAACATTCGCGACATCCGCCGCGGTCGGGTCCCGTTCTACCACGGGCGGTGGCGACTCTGTCCGAACGAAGCCTGGACCACCGATCTGCGGCTGCGCAGTATCCGCTGCCATAGCCCGGGCCGCCAGGCACGAGAGGCACAAGGGAACCTCTCCGAACATCACCACCGCTGGAGCGGTGCAACTCGTACACCGTACGTCCTCGTCGTCAGACTGTGGCTGTACATCGTCGGACTTTGGCTCGAGATCGACCGTCGGCGGCGTGATCGCCGCCAAGAGTGACTCAAGATCACTAGGCGCTCCCACGGTTGTGAAGTTCCGTTCGGCACCACTGAGGAACATCTCACACACAGTCGTGTACACGGCCAGGAGCATCGGATTGCCACCGTTTTGCACGAGGATTCGCATGCCGATCGCCAACCCCCCAAGTGCGCCGAGCACCACGTCCTCGCTCGCCGGATCGAGCCTCATGCCGAGCAGGTCGTGGCGGAACGATGCCTGAACCTGATCAGCAACGCTCGTGGTAATGGTGGGCTCGCTGATGCCGTGTGCGGTAAGGGTCGCGCGCATGTGATCGAACACCGTCCGCACACCCTCAGTGTTCATTCCAGCACCAGCTTCAACCGCACCTTCTTCGGATGTCGTTCTGACGGCGACATGCCGCCCCACATCCCGAGCTGCTCGTGCTTTCCCGCCTCAGCGCATTGCACCTGGACGAGACATGCCTCACATATCCTGCGCGCCTCATCGTACAAGTGGGGGCGATTGGAGACTGTGTCTTCTGGAAAGAAAATCGACGGGTCTTTCCCTAGGCAGTTGGCCAACGCATGCCAACGCGCTTCGCACTCGTTGCGAATCCACGCCTGCAAAGGCGGCGGGGGGGGCGAGGAATCCGCGAGGCTCATTGGGCGACAGCGAGAGACGAGGTGTCGACCACGACGCCAGTGCCCTCGCAGTGGGGACAGAGACGGTAACCGGGTGGGGGAGCCACGGAGGCGACTGAGGATTCTGTCATGTGGCCCTTGACGATCTCTGCAACCACGGCAGGACGCTGCGGCGGAGGAACCCCCTTCGTGGCCTCCTGCACCTGAGCCTTCACGGCCCGCAGCCTCGGTCGGAGTTTCTGGGCTTGTCGCTGAGACAAGACGATCGGCTCGGAAACGCCTGCAGCCTCACTGACCTCCCCGGAGACCAGCGCCTGCGTCAGTCGCTTCCACGCAGTGTTCCGCGCTATGTGGAACTCGGTGTATACGTACTCGGTGAAGGTCGCATAGCCCATGACCCTCCAAGCCTCGCTCTGTTTCGCATAGGCGAGTAGCTCCGTGGCCTTTTGTGCGGAACTCTCCGCCTCCGTGATGGCCACACGAATAACCTCGGTTAGCCGTATCGCTTCATCCCGTTTCATATCCCCTCCCAGGGCGGGGCAAGCCCCATTCTCTCACCGCCACAAAGGTTACACGGCGGTATGGTGCCAGCAGTGGATTAGCCAAGAGCGAGGCGCCTCTGAAGCGCAAGCCGGAATCTAAGCCAGACACGCCACACCTCACGTCGAGGATCGATGCGCTCACGCATCTCATCGACGAGGCGTTGGCAGAGGGGGAAGGGTCGGACGATGCGGAACGGAGGGGGATTACCGCATCGCCGCAACCCTCGCCACCACCGTAACAACGCACCTCGCGCTTTCATCCCTGTCACACTGTATGACGATGCCCTACGCTCTATGTCATGCCTCATGCCAATGACTGTCCATGTCTCCGAGCGGTGTCCGACGCCGCGGACGAACGGGCTCGCGCTATAGCGCGCGAAGTCCAAGCCATGTGGGATGCGAAGCTCCACGGGGCGAGCTTCCGCGCCATCGCGGCCGCCTCGGGAAGCTCGCACGAGCACGTGCGCCAGGTCTGGAAGATCAGACCTCTGGAAACATATCCCGTGGCCACAGCGGCCAACGCGACGAAGCCAGTCCGCATCGAGAAGATCGCGTCGGACGATCTCGACGCGTTGCTGAAGCTGGCCGAAGTCGGCGAGAAGGTCGACCCGACCATCCCTGATTTCGTTGTCCATGGTTCCCTCGTAGCTGTCAATCTCGGTTGTAGATGCGAACGTTGCGCCGCGGCGCGAAAAGCCCTCGAGAATGGAGAGGTCCTCACTTCCGGGCAGCCACCAGTAGGTGGCCTCGCCCTCGACTAGCCGCCTGCGGCTCGGAAACTCGCTGAGAGCGTCCGCAGTGCGTCCAGTTGAGCCTGCCGGGCCCGCAGCGCCTCACGAAGCGTGGTGAGGTTGTTCTGTGCACAGAGGTGAGGCAGGAACAGGTCCTCGGTCACGACCATCGCGTGATCTGAGACCTCGTCCATATTCGGCCTCCGGTGCGCCTCTACGCAGCGAGCGCGATAGCGAATCCTCGCCTTCGCGAACTCCGCCTTGTACCTCGCCTCAGCCCTGGCCGACTCATCCGCTGCGACACGGATTTCGGCAACCAGCTCCTCGAGCTGATCGGAGACCTGCTCAATCGCCGCTTGGACTTGATCGTACGAGAGCATGGTCGCTCAGCTTGTGGTGCTCTCCGAGCATCCGCGCCATGAGGGCACACTGTTCAAGGGTGACGAGCGTTACATCGTCTTCGGGAAGCGGTACGTGTATACCGCAGTGCTCGCACACGACGGCGGTGACTCGGAAACCCACAACCGAGTCTTCGGCTGGCTCTCCGAATACCGCAACCGCGCGCATCTCCTCTGGTCGCAACATGGAATCCCCTCCAAGCCTAACTCCAGTACCGTCAGCGCACCGGCGGTGGGCCTAAGCCTGCAGCTTCCACGGGAGTTGCCCTGACGAGGAGATCGTAGGACGGAGGTACACGTCCACGCAAGGACTACGGGGATTTCCACGGGTTTTCCACCCAAATCCCCAAGTTGTCCACGTTTCACGTTGCCAACTACAGCTCCCGACGACTAAAGGAGTTCACCACCTCGGGCACACTCGTGTCGAGCCCAACCACATCCAACACGTCCGGGTCCGTCTGGTCACCAATCGAAGAGCGCGTCGCCGTCATCGCGACCACAACGAGTCGAGCAGGGGTGCCGGTGATTGTCCGGTAGCGCTTGAGCGCCTGGAACGGGTGGATGCTGCCAGCCCAGGTCTCGTTGTCAGTCATTATCACGAAGGTATCGACCAACACCTTGTTCCTCGACGCCCAAGTGATCGGGGCCGAGCAATCAGTTCCTCCGCCGAGACCCCGCAAGACCCTACGAATCTCGCTGAGGCTCATATGCGCTGTGAGGTTGGTCGGGATCGCCTCGGTCGCGAATGGCAGCGCGTAGACAAAGGGCTCGGTTCTGAGAGTGACGAGAGCCAGTGCTGCCTCGGTGTCGACGCAGGACATGGGTGCCTTGGCGATCTGCGCGGTCATGGAACCGGAGACGTCAAGCCCGATGAGCGTCCGCTTCCCCGCTGCCTGGACCGCTCCGAACGAGGCGTAGAAGCCGTCCTCCAGTGCAGCCGTGATCTCGGGGACCGGAACCCATGCGCCGTCGCCGCGGAAGCCTCGACCCTGGCCGTAGGTGGCTTGGGCCATGAGGAGTGCCAGCGGATGCACTCGGCCCTTCCGCAGCTCGTCCGCTGTCGCGAGCCGTAGCGCGATGTCCTTGGTGTGACCAGCCCACATAGGGCCGACGAGACCGAGCCGCGTAAGGCGGGGGAGCTGTCGGATGAGCGCGGTGATCCCGGTATGCGGAAGGAGCGCCTCCCACACAGCGGGCTCGTTCATGGCAGCATCAGGAAGGGCCTCCCACGGGAGGCGGTACTCGTCGACGAGACGTGCCCATTCCTTGGGGGCCGTCGCCGCTTGCGCGCGCTCGAACCCCTCGACAAGCCTCGCTGCCGGCGCGTCCTCGGGGTACTGAGTCCAGCGGTAAAGCTGGCCCTGCTCGTAGCTCTTCGGGCGGGGGTGAGCAAGGCGGATGACGTCACGGTGCGACCACCCCTCGCGCTGGCGGTACTTGACGAGCTGGTACGCGGCCGCCTCTGTCGGCTTCTCCGTGTACCACTCCGCGACGGCACGCTTTAGCAGCCTCCCCCAGCCACGGAACTGTTCGACGTAGCGAGCGAAGATGAACAGGTGGGTGCCGGTGCGGCACACCTCGGGCAACGCACGCGCCGCAGCACGCCGGGTCGCCAGGTCCTTGGATGCGAAACAGGCAGCAAGAGCGAACAGGGTCGGGTTCTGACGAGGGGCGCGGCCAGCCAGGGAGACCTCGCGGATCAGTTGGACCAGCTTCTCGCCATCACGGTCTGCGAGTCCGCAGATGAAGCCCGCGTTCTCTCGGGTGTGCTCGGGCTCGCTCACGTAGTACGTCCCACCGTCGACACCTAGCGTCAGAAAGCGAAGGGCCCGGATGAAGTCGTCGACCTCGAAGACGTAGCCACCCGCAGCGTTGACGATCTGGTCCTCTCGAGCGCGCTCGGTCTGTGGAGTCACGCGAGGGGAGAAGTGGGTCAGTGCGTCGTTGGGCATCGCTTTCCCTCCGGTTTGGGGAGGGGGACGAGCAAGGAAGTGCTAACCGGGTGCCCTTACCGGGGGCCACAGTCCCTCGCGGGACCGGCAGGAGTCGAACCTGTTTATCCGAGATAACCGATCAGCGTTCGGCTCGTCCCCCTCCATTTCTTGATGTTGGACCGGACAATGACTGCTCACCGGGTTTTAGCGCTCTACCGTTGAGCTACCGCCGCTTTCGCGTCGAGCGGGACTCGAACCCGCAACCTCTCCATCCACAGTGGTAACCGATGTGCTCCGGCCCGGTCCGTGGGCCAGTGGTCGGACAATGAATGACGAGCGGAGAGGTTCACATTTGCAAGGTGATAACCGCCCGCCTCCGGCCCGACCAGCCGTCACTATAGCAGGGGTGGATGGGCTGTCAACGATCCTGGCGCGCCCTGGCGTAGATCGCCTCGAGCCGCTTCCGACAGGCTTTGCAGTCATCAGGGCTCTTGTACGAGTCAGCCTCAAGCGGACCGTTGTAGAACCCCACCCTGCCACAGAGGGAAAACCCCTTGTGGTAGTAGTGCGTCCTTCGATCCCCGGGTCGCAGGACCCCCCAGCCCTCGTCGCGATCCTCGTCCGTCATTCAGCAACCTCCGGCTCGGCGATGGTCTCGGCTCTCAGGCGGTCGTGGAACTCCGCCCTGGTCTCCCCTCCACGCCGCTCGGCGTCCGATGGGTCCTGACACTCCGGTGCTTCACAGCGCTCGAAGCGCGAGCACACCACACCTGCCGGGATCGTGCGCCACCATGTTTCTCCGTGGGGGGTGAACTCGGGAACATCCTTGCCTACGATCGAGCGGAGGATGAGGTCACACCCATCTCCCTCCTCATCGTGTGGGAAGTGGGACCAGAGGTGGTCGTGCTTGCAGCGGAAGCACCAGCATTCCATCCAATCCGACATCTCGGTGGCCTTGAGCGCGAACTTCATGTCTCCCCCTCCGGCTGCCATTTACGACACGGGCATGTCGTGTTCCAACACGGACGGTCCCAAGGACCGCCGAGCAGCGGGGCGGTGTGAGCATCCGCACTGTGGCCGCACACACATCCCTTGCTCGGTGTCTCCAACCCGAGGGCGCGTCGGAGCGAGCGTAGCTGGGCTGGCTGCATCCGGTAGGTCTTCGCTGAGGGGTGCGTTACTAACGCTCTGGCCGCAGCTTCGACCTCGCGCAACCGCTCGACTTCGGCGGCGAGGGCTTCCAGATCGACACCTCGCGAACGCAAGTCCGATGCGAGCACTGTGCCGTCCCCAGGCTTGTAGCCGTCATACCACTCCCGCAACAGCGCGTTGAAGTAGACGGATAGGTCCAGTGCCTTGATCGCTTCGAGGTCGAGGTCAGACATCGTCCGACCCCTCCGGACGGAGCGCGCAGACCAGCGCGTCCCACCATTGGCGCACTACCTCGTGCTTCCCAACATCGGTCGGGTGTGCCGTGCGAACGAGACCAGCAGCGCACCGCTCCACTTCTCGCAGCCGTTCGAGTTCCGCAAGAAGGGACGGGTACTCGTTACACCGCTTGGCGATCTCCTCCGCGTGCCACTTGACCACGATTCCCTCCGCAATAGGAGGGTCTGTCTCGTCCACGTCGTAGACACACCACGTGCTGCAAGCGATCCCGCCGATCCCGTGACCGTCGGCCGCTGTCGTGACAGCGAGCCGCGGGAACACAGGTTCTCGATTTGTCAGGCCCCGATCTATGAGCAGGTCACTCATCACTCTGCTCCTGGGGACTGAGGAGGATGCGTGATGCCGCTGATTCAAGGAGGTCTTCGAGTGCCCGCCAAGCCAACTTGCCCTCGGGTTCGTCTGTCTCGTCGCGGTCTCTCAGGTTCGCCCACCTACACCAGGCTTCGACGATTCCCGTGAGCATCTCCCGCAATGCCGTACCAACCTGCACTTCGGTTCCCCACGTCGCCCACCACGTCCGCAACGCCTCGACCTCGTTATGCTCCGCGACAATCTGGTGGACTATAGCGAGTTCGTCCTGGTCTATCGCCTGACCGTAAAGCACGCTTTCGTCACCTTCAGCGATCTCCCACGTCCAGTAACGCGGCGTAGGTGTCTCGGGATGTTGCCAGTCAACTTCCGCGTCGTTCTCGGTGATGTCGAGTTCCCACTCAGTCATGTACGCGGCAACCCGACTGGTTCATGCACGAACATGGGGCAGTCGCATGGATAGCTGTACCCAGGCCCGCTCACGGTGGCAGCACATCCGGTCACCGTGAAAAACGTCACGTCGTGGACGTATGTGTGCGGGTGCTTGGTGTGCGCTGCCTGAGGGTGCGCACAGCGACCACACAACTCCTGATGGTCACGCATCGGTCGTCTCCTCTAAATAGAGGGCCGCGGTGAGCGCTTGCTCATCCTCCGCGGCCCATTGTTCTCGGCACTCAGGGCAGTTGGACGTTTCGTCCAAGTCCGGGACGCATCCCCAACACACGCCGTGATCGCAGAGGGTACGAAAGGCCTTGAGGCCCTTGAACGGCGGCTCCCTAGAGGCCCGTTGTTCCACTACCCACTCTCGGAACTCCGGGTCCGCTACAGCCTGACGAATGGCGTCCTTGGCGTTCTTGGCGAGGTACACACCCCAGCATCTAAAAAGCTCAGGGGGTCCCATGTACTCGTAATGGGTCATCTCCGGCGAGATGACCTCGTAGTGGCGCTGCGCGGCACCTCTAACGCAACTAGACACCGTGGGTGTGGTACCCGCCGGGCTGGGGCCTTGATCGGTCATCTGCGCCTCGGGAAGAACTCGGCTATGAGATAGATCATCGTGAAGGTGAGAACTACCGCCGCGCCGATGAGAAGCAGGACGAGGTGGGTCATTCGCCCTGCTCCCGATCGACCAAGGCTTTCCACGTGTTGCACGGCCAGGTTGGTCGCGCCCAATGGCCATTGGGGTAGCGGATTCCGCAGGTGGTGCACACTGGCTTGGACAGCCCCCAGCATCCGCAGGGACGAGGTTCCTCGGGATCGACCGCGAAGATGCCACCCATACATTCCGGGCACGCTGGCCGGTCCTTCCCGTCGCGGAAGTTCACGTTGCTCATGGGCTGATGAAGACGGCCAACTTCGCCGAACTTGGCTACTTGGGCGAGTATGGCGCCAGGCATAATCTCCAAGGCAGCTACCGCACGCGCCCAGTCTGCGCCACTGGCACCGCAACGGAGACATGGGTCCCCTTGATGAAACAGCGCACAAGGGTCCTCGGTCGCGCTATCGCTCATGACTCGGCTCCTCTCCGCGACGAGTGCGTCACGGGCCTCCAACAACTCTCTCATCCACTCCGCCTGTAACGCTGCCGCATCGAACAACTCTTGCAACTCGCGCGTCGTGAACGGCTGATCCATGCCCGGCGTCCACTGATGCAGGAACTTGACACGAAGGCGTGCAATACACGTAGAAGCTGCCACGACTTGGTCGGGCACCGGCCCAGCACCGTCGAACCCATGGGGGCTGACGAGTTTCGACATGAGGTCAGGCATCGTTCTGCTCCGGGGGATGAAGACCCTCACGACTGAGGTCAATGACGTGCTGTGTCGTCGACCAGTGCTCAATGCGTGTCAGTAGCTCCCGCAACCGCTCGACTTCGGCCTCAGCCGCGTGCATTCGGCGCATCCACTCGTTGTCTGACACCAGCGGATTGATGACGAAACCAGTCTCGTGAAGACGGCGAATGATCTCATCCGCGTAGTCGTAGGGACGACCCTCCTCCGCATGCCGGAAGCCCGTCGCGAAGATCGACGCGAGTGCATCTCGTGCCTTCGATGTCGTCCAGTTCATCACATCGAGTTCGTCAGTCACCGCCCCGCTCCTCGGCATAAACAGCGTCGTGAGCCTTGCGCCGAAGCGTCATCGTGGACGCTCGTGCGTCGCTTTCGATGTCGTGCAGCGCCATCGTCAGCCGGATGACTTCCGCCTCGGCTTTGTCGCGGTCCGCCCGCGCCTCGGTAAGTGTCCGCAGGAGCCACTTCACGGCCTTGATCGCCCCCGACACAGAAGGGATGCCGCGCGCAGCGAGCCAGTGCTCAGCGGCGATTGCTGCGTCGTCGGTCTCAATGGTCATTGCTTTGTTCCTCCTTGGTGCGGTGCCACTCTTGTACAACGCGGCGTGCCTCGGCCTTCTCGGCGAACGTTGGACCCCAGCACGGACCGTCGTAACCCGGTGGGTGACCGTGCTCACGATGCAACTCCCACGCAACCTCGCGCTCACTCATCGCTCGGCTCCTGGGGGAAGAATGGGTGGTAGCCCTTCGTGTTCTGCATCCGATGGTGGTCGAACTGCTCGCCGTAGCCGCATATCCGACAGAGACGTTTCATCGCCCCATTGAGCGCCTCGCACGCAGCCAGGATGGCTTCCTCGTCAGCCATCAGTCCTCCCCGTCGATGATCTGGAACCAGCACGGGCGGCACGCTGGCCGTCCTCCGAACGGCTCCGGCTTGACGCGAGTGTGCTTGCCGCAGTATTCACACTGGCCTGCGTCACTGGACTCATCGAGCCAGACGGTTCCTTCTTCAGCTCTAGGGTTCATCGCTCTGCTCCTGGGGATGGAGAGAGCCCGGCACGATCCCCCGTCTTCTCCTTCGGCTGAGAAGAGAGGCACCAGGCGTCCCGGTCGCCGATATCCCACGCCTCGTCTGCGCCACTGAGCCGTTGCAGCTTCCCCGTCCGCTCCCACGCTGACAACATCGCGGCCGGGTCGACAAGGGCCGCGAGAACGTCGCAGGCCGTCCTGATCTGATCCACGGCGTCGCTGAACGTGCAGTAGAAGGCGAGCCGCTCCGTTGCCTCTTCCGGCGTCATTGCCTCACTCATCGCTCTGCTCCTGGGGGTGGAGGGCGGACCTAGCATCCGCCAGCCACGCGGACTGACTCACGTCGGACTTATCCCGCCGGTCTATCCACGCGACAGCCTCGGTGAGGATTGCCCGCAGCCGCTCGACGAGGGTGCCGTCCGCCTCCTCGAGCGTTACGTCCCACCACCAGCCACAATCGCAGGGCGTGTCTCCATGCCAGGTATTGCCGACTGTCGGATGCTCTGGTCGGTAGGCAAGTCGAACCGGCACGTCGTCCATCTCAACCGAGTCCGCTGTGACGGCGCTCTCGCATGTGCCTGGGCATACCTCACCTTCGGCAAGTCTCAGGTCGAGACTTCCCTCGTGGAGGGAGAGCACCCAACGATGCCCGTCGACACCTTTGATGCACGCGGGCGCCTTGGCCAGTTCGTCCAGGGGGTCGGTCATCAGCAGTACGTTCCATTCACTACAAACGTCGTCACGTGGCCGCAACTCGGGCACGTGTGTTCATAGGTGCCGGGAGAAAGCACGATCATGCTTGGCGGATTGTGTGTCGGGGACAGGCAGGGACGTTTAGGTTCCGAAATCTTCTTGAGCATCACTGGCTCCTTTCGTCATCGCTCTGCTCCTCGGGGCGGAGGGCGGCAGTCCACCAGGTAACTTCGACATCCCCGTCTTCACGGGGCGATTGAGGTGAGTCATGCCGCAGGCGTCCGTTGAAGTAGAGACGGGCGCTTCGATGCTCACCGGGAAGGTGCCCCCGGCACTCAAACCGGAACGGCCCGATGTCCACGTACTCTGAACACGGCTCGACGTTCACGGTTGCTCCTGGGGATGGAGAGCGGCACGGGCTTCTGCCATAAACGCCGCCCCAATCCAGCACCGCTCGTCGTGGTCGCCGGGTGTCGGTCCGTACCCCGAGCACTCGGGGCAGTCGTCCTCGCTCACGGCGTCGAGCACTATTTTCCGCAACCGCTTGACCTCGGCCTCCGCGTGGTGTGCCCGCTTCCGGTAGGGCGCCAGTTCGCGCACCTTACGGTGGAGGAAGCTGATGGCTGTCTGGTCTTGTTCATAGACGTTCTCGACCTCCCGCAACCGCTCGACTTCGGCGACGAGTTCGGTGAGGAGCAGGGGTGCCGCTGCGATGAGCCGGCCCCGAGCAAGCGCCTTGTCGGGACGGCCTGCTGCGTAGGCCGTGGCTACGTGGTGCTCCGAACAGTGCTCTGTCTGCGTAATGACCTCGCGGTCATCAGATGGTGTCGTCCGCCACGCGTCGCCACTTGCTCCGGCTTGTCGTAGGAGAGTGTTGACCACCTCCAGGTCCATGTCAGTCACCATTCTGCTCCGTGCGATGGAGGGCGAGACGGAGTGCGTGTACCGCCAGACGACGGCGGTGGAGCAGTTCAGCAGCGTCACGACACGGCATTGCTTCTAGTCCCCTGTCCGCCCTGTCCCAGTCCAGTGCGGCAGCTTCAATCGCCCGCAGGCGCTCGACTTCCGACTTGAGGTATTCGTTCCGAACGCGCTCGGCGCCGAGGACTGCGTCACGGTTCGCGTAGATGTGCTTGAGCAGAGTCTCTGCCGACAACGGCAGGCCGTACCGCTCACATTCCCGTCGGATCACGCCGACTTCGGCGACGAGGGCGTCGCGCTCCTCGGCGGTGATACGGACGAGCCGCGCGTAGCTCTCTCCCCACAGCTCCCAGAGTGCGTCCCGTCCCCGGATCGCGTCAAGGTCTTCCTGCGGCGTGTAATAACACGGGGCGCCATCGAAACAGTGCGTTTCGCCCGCCCTCAGCCCAGGGAGGGGGTTAGCCATCTCGACACGGCCGCAGGTACATACCGTCGCTTCACTCACTGCCCTACGCTCCCTCCGATGCGGCTGGCTCGTCGTTGATGTAGTGCCAGCACCCTTGCTCTCGTGATTCCAGCTCCCGCTCACAAATGAACTTGTGAACGACACCCGAGGCCAACGTCACCACAAAGAACGTCCGCCAGCGCCACGACTCGACCTCGACGGCTACGGGGGGATCGTTGGCGTCGGTGGTCCAATACTTCTCAGAACCCCAGCCGTTCAGATTGTGTGGCACACATTCCTCGGAGGGGTCGTGCATGTCGGGAACGTTCACGTCGCCTCCTTCGACTGAGGAAGCAGCTCCCATAGCGTCGGGCTCTGCCGCAGTCCGCGCCATTCCTCGCCGTCGGACTCGTCGACCGTCGTGAACACTTCCCATTTAGGCCGCGCCTTACCGGCTCGTTCCCACGCTGCCAGCATCTCAGCGGGGTCGAGGAGCGCGGCAAGGGCGTCGAGTGTGGCGAGGACGGCCAGCACCGCGTATTCGTAATCATGACCATTGCCCATGTGTTCGCTGGCGAGTCTAGCTAAGTCCTCCAGCGCCTCCTCCGGCGTCATCCCCTCAGCGGTCATCGGAATGACCCTCAGCTTGGTCCGCAAGTTCCTGGAGGAGTTGGCCATCGTGATAGAAGCCGCTGTCACTGATTCGGCCACGCCGACCGATGCCTGCCGACTGGAGCACGATGCCCACCTGA
>JAEHJW020008017.1_pt1 | contig 49261 bp, 48 predicted proteins | sample 9271431 | NCBI WGS metagenome assembly JAEHJW02
GGCCGCGCCCGCCACCGAGGCCCCGGCCGCCCCGGTCACCGAGGCGCAGGTGCCGACCGCGGATGATCTGCGCAAGGCCCTGCTCGCCGTCCTGCAGAACCCCAAGGCCGGCGCCCCGGCCGCCGCGAAGGTCATGGCCGAGTTCGGCGCGGCCAACGCCACCTCCGTCAAGGCGGAACAGCGCGCCGCGGTCATCGCCCGCCTCAACGCGGTGAACGGGGAGGCCAAGTAATGCCCAGCGCACCCAATCACGGTGCGCGCGACCACGCGCCCTGGTCCCCTTCGGGGACCGGGCGCTGGCGGAAGTGCGCGCAGTCCGTGCTGATGACGGAGAACGCTCCCAAGCAGGAGCGCCGATCCACCCCCGACACGCTGTTCGGTGAAGGCTGCCACGAGTGCAGCGAGGCCGCCCTCCGCAACGGCATGAGCGCGAGCGGCATCACCGACATGGTCGAGGCCCGTGAATGGCCCGCCGGCTTCACGGCGCGTGAGGCGCTGGAAGTGATCCTGCCCTATGTCGGCTACATCCAGACCCGCAAGGCCGAGCTGACCCTCCTCTACGGCGACGAGGCCGTGAAGCTCTATGTCGAGGAGAAGTTCACCCTGCTGCGCAAGGAGTGCTATGGCACCCCCGATGCCGCGTTTGTCTGGCCCGATGGCATCGAGGTCATCGACCTCAAGGGCGGCGCCGGCTACATGGTCGATGCCTACGGGAACCCCCAGCTCCTCACCTACGCGGCGATGCTGGCGAAGAAGCACAAGATGACGCAGGGCCTGCTGCGGCTCACCATCGTGCAGCCTCGCCGCACCGATGGTAAGGAAGCTGTCGATAGCTGGGATGACGCCATCGGCACCGCGGTCGCGTGGGGCCGGGAGTGCATCGCGCACATCAAGGAGGCTCGCGCCAATCCCAACAGCGCGCCCATCGACGGCGAACATTGCCACTGGTGTCCCGCCGCTGCGCAATGCCCCAAGATGCACGAGAACGCCACCAGCGCGCTCACGGTCATCGAGGACACCGCACCGAAGGGTGTCGTTCCGGTGGCGATCCGGCCCGAGCTGCTGTCTCCCCAAACGCTGGCGGAGATCGTCACCAAGGCCCCGGTGATCGTGAAGTGGCTCAAGGCCGTGACCGCCTACGCGACCGAGAACCCGCCGCCGGGCTTCAAGCTCGTCGAGGGCAGCTCCGACCGCGAGTGGCGCAGCGACGAGGAGGTCACCGCCGTCCTCACGCAGCTCAACATCCCGCTCAAGACCTTCATGGTCGAGAAGCGCATCGGCATCACCGACACGGTCAAGATCCTCAAGATGATTGGCCGTCCCGATCTTGCCGACATGCTGTTCGTCAAGCCTCCGGGGAAGCCCACGCTCGCCCCCGAGTCCGATCCCCGTCCCGCTATCAACCCAACCGACGCCCTCGGCGTCATTGCATAGGAGGCCACATGGCCCTGTCCGACATCTTCATCCGCATCCAGGCCGGCTTCGCCCAGCTCCGCGCTGCGCTCGTCGCGCCCCCCACCACCCGCGTCCCTCTCACCAACGATGAGATCAAGGCACTGCGCTCTGCTGCGATCAACAACGAGCAGCTCGACCGCAACACCGTGAACCGCGTCTGCTGCGCTGCGCTCGACGCGCGCAAGCGCAGCCGCCGCTACTCGCGTGCGATGCAGGACTTCATCCTGGCGGACGGCTGATTCCCAGCCGACGCCACCCGCCCCCTGGCTGTTCAGCCGGCCAGGGGGATTCACACCACAGGGGTCACTGACCCAGGAGGTACACAATGGCTGCACCCGCGAACTTCAAGCCGGAGTTCATCAACAACATCGTCACCCCGATCGGGCGCGTCAGCTTCCCGCACTTGAGCAAGCCCGACGAGGGCCGCCAGTATTCGGACGGCAAGTTCAAGGCGACCCTGCTGCTGCCGAAGAAGGGGGTCGATCTCGGCCCGCTCAAGACGGCGGCGCTCAAGGTCGCGCAGAAGTCCTGGCCCAGCAAGGTCAAGACCCTCGACGACTTCGTCCACCCGTTCCGCGACGGCGACCTCAAGGACGCCGAGGGCTACAAGGGCAGCGTGTTCATCACCTGCAAGAGCAAGCGGCGCCCGCGCATGGTCGGCAAGATGAAGGAGGATGTCGATGGCGATATGTTCTACGGCGGCTGCAAGGCCCGCTTCATCGTCACCGCCATGACCTACATGCAGGCCGGCAAGCCCGGTGTCACCTTCCTGCTCGATGTCGTGCAGTTCGCCGGCGACGGCGAGAAGCTCGGCGGCGGCGGCGGCGCCAGCGTGGATTCCCTCGACGAGATCAACGACGAGGGCGAGAACCCCGGCGACTACGCCGCGCCCGCCGAGGGGGCCGCGTCCTCGTCGAGCTTTCTCGACTGACGAAATCGAGGTCATCTACATCATCGATGACGAGTAGCCCCGCTCGCTCATGTCGCTCGCACCATGCCACCCTCGCGGTCCCACTGGTGCTATGCCTTCAAGGCGGTTCGACAGCAAATGGCGGTAAATCCTAGCCGAGACGAATGAGCTAAAGCTCGTCTAGGCCGTTCCCCCACCCTGGCTTGCCGGGGTGGGGTTCAGCGGTAAGCGACCGGCTCTCCGATCGACCAATACACCCCACAGGGGAACGACATGCCTGCACGATCACGACGACTACCCGCACCTCCACGCGCCACCCGTGTCTCCCGCCGGGTCTGGACCCCGCCGGAGCCGGACATCGATGCCCTGCTCACGGTCATCGAGGACGCTGTCCCGACTCCGGTGTCAACCGGCTGCCAGATGCCCGAGATGCCGTTGTCCGGCGAGCTTTCGCTGGCCGAGCGGGTCGATCGGCTGAACGCGATGATCGCCGTCCGTGGGCCGGGCAAAAAGCGCAGGCAGCTACTGGCGGAGATGGACCGGCTGTATCCCGCTCGGCGGGTGGTTGCCGTCGAGGAGGCCGTATGAAGTTCGACGCCACCTGCATCGAGCTGTATGCCGGCCCGCTCGACGGGACGCGGATTCCGAACAGCGACATCAATACGATCCGCGTCCCGCTTGAGCCGCTGGTTCAAGATCACAACGCATTGCCCAACCCCGCCGTGCTGGCGAAGATGCCGTACCATCTCTATGTCCGCAGCGAGATGCACCGCTTCGTCGATGAACCCACTCTCGGCGGCATGGTCATCATCCTCCGCTGCATCCGCTTCGACTACTGCGGCGTCGTCACCCCGTAGGCCCTGAAAGAATCCAATGCCCCTCAATCCCACGCTGCTCGGCCGCAAGGTCTGGACCTACGACATGGAGGTCTTTCCGAACTGGTATTGCTGCACCGTCAGCGACGGCGAGCGGTTCATGGTGTTCCAGCCCGGTCAGATGGGAACGCTCAAGGAACTGATCTCCGACCGGGTCATCCTTGCCGGCTTCAACTGCTTCGAGTACGACGACCCCATCCTCGCCGCGCTGCTTGCCAACCCCAACATGACGCCGGCCAGCGTGTGCGCGCTGTCCGCGCTGCTCATCGATGACGCCAATCCCGACAACCGCGAGCGCATCTTCCGGCTGCGCTACGCCGATCGCCCCTGGTTCGCCAGCATCGATGTGTTCCAGCTCTTGAACGGGAAGGCCAGCCTCAAGGAGCTGGCGTGCCGCATCCACGCGCCCGATGTCCGCGAGACGCCCTACGCTTTCGACGCGCCGCTCCCGGCCGAGGGCGTCCAGCAGGTCATCGACTACTGCAAGACGGATGTGATGAACACGACCATCCTCCTGCACAAGCATTGGGAGAAGGTGACCCTGCGCGAGAAGCTCGACGAGCAGTTCAACATCGGCGCGCGCATCTACCACCTGCCCGAGCAGGGCATCGCGCAGGCGGTGTTCGTCGGGAACTACCGGAAGCGGTCAACCGAGCCGATGAACAGCGCGGCCCTCCGCACCCTGGCGGGGAGCAACGCCGCCAACCGGGTGCGCGAGTGGAAGCTGTCGGACATCATGCCGTCGATGCGCTTCACGACCAACGACTTCCTCTCCCTCTACTCGCGCATGTGGTGCAACTGGTCGGCGGTCAGGCTCAACGAAACCGGGACCGCATGGGCGCTCAAGAACCCGAGCGGCGTTGGTGACAAGGTCTGCCAAGTGCGCCTCGCGGATCGCATGTTCCAGCTCGGCGTCGGCGGCCTGCACAGCATCGACCATGCCGGCAGGTGGGACAGCAACGATCGCAAGCTCATCATCGATCTCGATGTGACCTCCTACTACCCGTCCATCATCATCAACCGCAAGCTGGAGCCGGCGCATTGGGACGGGCAGTTCAGCTCCGACATGCGGACCCTGCGCGATCAGCGCGTGGCGGCGAAGCGCGCCGGAGACAAGGTGACCGCGGAGGCTCTCAAGATCGTCGTGAATAGCACCTTCGGCAAGCTGAACGACTTTTACAGCCCGTTCCGCAGCGTTCCCGACGCTTTGCGCGTCACGGTTGGCGGGCAGATGTACCTGCTGCGGCTGATTGAGCTGCTCCACAGCGCGGGGGCGCGCATCCTCTCCGCAAACACCGATGGTGTGACGATCATGTGGGAGCGCGACATGGTCGAAATGTTCCTCGACAGCATCATCGCGGAGTGGCAGCACGAAACCGGGTTCGAGCTGGAGCGCGCGGACTACACGAGCTACGCCCGCCGCGATGTGAATAACTATGTGGCGATCTCAACCACCGGGAAGATCAAGACCAAGGGCGCGTTCCATACCGACACCGGCAAGGGCGACGGGCTGGTGGTCAAGAACGCGGCGATCGCCGCCCTGACGGGCCGCGGCACCGTCGCCTCGGCAATCGCCGCGGCCAAGCCCACCGACTTCGTTTTCTATCAACGCTGCCGCAATGGCGGCGAGATGTACCACGGCGACATGAAGGTCGGCCGCCTTGCCCGCTGGGTCGTGGTCCGGCCGCCGGGCGGGGGTCAGCTCCGGCGCAAGAACCCGGCCGGGAACTGGGCCAACATCGCCGACGCCGAGTCCGTGGCGCTGTGCATGGAGCTGTCGCAGATCGACTCACTCGCCCTCGATCTCGATTGGTACGCGGCCCAGGCACAAGCCCTAGTGGACTCCACGCGCTTCGCCCACCGCCCCTAGATGCAGGATGACCCTCTAGCGAGGGGTTGGCAGACCCTTACAACAATCGGCCCGCGAGACGGCAATCTCGCGGGCCACAGGAGCAACAACCAATGTCAGCTACCACCACCGTACCCACCACCGACCCCCGCGCAATGGTGGTCCTGCTCGGCCCCGCCGGGCGGTGCAGCAAGACCTTCCGCAAGACCGACAGCGGCATCGAGAAGTCGAGCTATGGGCGTGTGTTCCTCTGGCGTGCGAAGCGCGTCATGGTGACGAGCCTGCAGTCGCTGCACACCATGCTGACCGCTCTCGGGCGGCGCGATGACTGCATCGTCGTGAAGGAGGCGCTCAAGGACGATGCGCTGATCGGTCAGGAGATCGAGCGCAAGAGCGTGGCGGTCCACGATGCGCGCGGCACCCTCATCGGCGCGGCGCGTCACTGGCTGTTCGTGGACATCGACCGCATCGAGATCCCGCCCGTGCTGCGCGACCTCGACTATTCCAGCAAGATCCGCTACATCACCAGCAAGATGCCCGCGTGCTTCAAGGGCGTCTCGGTGGTCGCGCAGCTCACCAGCTCCGAGGGTGTCGAAAGCACCGATGGCAGCACCATGCGCGTGCGGTTGTGGTATTGGTGCAGGAAGCCCGTGCGCCGCGAGTCGGTTCGCGCCGCGCTCGCCGGCTGCGACTTCGCATGCGACCTGTCGATCTACAACACGGCCCAGCCGGTCTATGTCTGCTCCCCGAAGTTCGACAACATGGTGGACCCCATCGACGAGCGGTTCTTCATCGTCCCCGGCGAGATCGCGGAGGAGGTGGACAACAGCAACTGGCCCGACGAGCCGGACGCCAAGGACGATGACGACCTGACCGACGAGTCGATGGCGAAGCTCTACGCGAAGGTGTCCCCGAATCAGACGGAGATTTCCGAGTCGATCGCGCGCATCCTCCAACAGCACACCAAGTCCAGCCGACACAACCACGCGATCGGTGCGGTCACTGAGCTGCGCATCAAGGGCGCTGACCGCGAAACCTGCGCGCTCGTCGCTGCCGAGATCATTGGCCGCCCGAAGGGCAACGACCCGGCGCGCGACCCCACCAACGGGGAGATCGCCGGCATCATCCGACAGGTGGACAAGCAGATCCTGGCCGGTCGCGCCTATACGCAGAATCTCCCCGTCAGCGCGATCCTCGACCAAGCTGACGCCCTGCCCCCTTCCGGCGAACAGGTCGATGGTGCCGAGGTGCTGAATAGCGGCCCGAGCGCCGTCTATCAGATGGTCGATGACTACCAAGCTGCCATGCTCTATAAGCAGCAGGTCTATCCCAGCGGCGGGCTGGTCAGGTGGCAGGAGAACGACTACGAGTTCAACGGGAAGCATTGGTATCGACTCCCGAACGAGGCGCTCAAGAGCCGCATCCAGAAGATCACCAAGCTCCCGAGCCGGAAGGCGGGAAGCGTGCGCGACTCGCTCCGCAGCATCGTCCACGAGGAGAAGCTCGACCCGCCGTGCTTGATCTCGACCGGCCAGCCGATGCCCAGCAAGGTCGTTATGATGAATGGCGTGCTGGACACCGTGGGATGGCTCACGAACCCGAAGATCGCGCTGGAGCCGCACAACGCCGACCTGTTCACCTTCAATGTCGTCCCCGCTGTGTTCGACCCGGAGGCGCGCTGCCCCGAGCTGCACCGCTTTCTGAACTCGGTCTGGCCGGGCGACGAGCAGGCCGATCAGCGCCGCGAGTTCCAGAAGATGCTCGGCTACATGCTCCTGGGCGACAACCGCTTCCAGAAGCTCTTTCTCATCCGCGGCGCGTCCCGCTCGGGCAAGGGGACCATCCAGAACATCATCCGCTCGCTGGTCGGCGTCCAGAACACCTGCGGCCCCACGCTGTCGTCGCTGTCGGAATCGTTTGGCATCGCCGGCCTGGAGGGCAAGGCCGTCGCGCTGGTCGGTGAGATGAACGAGCAGGTCGCAACCCGCATCGACAGCATGGCGGTGGACCGCATCAAGGCGATCGTCGGCGGCGACGAAGTGCCGGTCAATCGCAAGAACAGGGACGAGGTATATCGCCGCATGCCGATCAAGTTCGTCATCGCGTGCAACCGCTTGCCGCAGTTCGTCGATCCGAGCGGCGCGATCCAGGCGCGCGCCGTCCTGTTCGACATGCCCATCAGCTTCATCGGCCGCGAGGACACCGAGCTGTCGAGCCGCCTCGCCGGCGAGCTGCCGGGCATCATCAACTTCGCGCTGGCTGGTCTGCGCATCCTGCTCACCGAGGACTCGGGGTTCCGCGAGACGGCGGCATCGAAGCGGCTCCGCGCCGCGTTCCTGGCGGCCACCGCCCCTGCGCAGAGCTTCGCCAACGAGTGCTTGGAGCAGGGCGGATGGAACGACATCGTCATCGCGGAAGATGTGTACCATGCATACTGCTCGTGGATGAAGCGCGAGGGCTACACCCATTCCATGCCCCGCCCACGCTTCGCGCAGGAGATCGAACAGCTTTTCAGCGGGCGCATCCACGACTGCCGCCCCAGCGGCCACAGCGGCGAGCGCCCGCGCGGCTGGCGCGGCCTCCGACTGTCGCGTGCCGGGCAGATCCTGGCCTTCGGACCCAGCATGACGGAGGGGTTGGGACTTTTGGATTGACATGATGCAGGATTGAGTAGGTTCGCCCGTCAGACAAGGATACCCCATGCTGCTCACCACCGCCGAAGCCGCCGCCATCCTCAAGATCCACAAGCGCACCCTGCTGGAGTGGATCGCGGACGGCAAGGTCAAGGCCACCCGCCTCTCCGCCAAGACCATCCGGGTCAACAGCGACGACCTGCCCATGTCGGACGAGGACCGCAAGCGGTTCCTCGGCAAGACCACCCCCGCGCCCGTCGCGTCCGCCGAGTCGCTGCTGTCGTGAAGATCCTCTCGCTCTGCTGCTCCGCGGGGCTGTGGGACCGCGTGTTTCGTGATGCCGGGCATAGCGTGATGCCCGGCTGCGAGATCGTGGCCTACAAGCGGCGGATGTACGAAATATACAACGGCATCTCGTCGAGCGATTGGGTCGCCCATAACATTGCAGATGTCCCTCGTCTCCTGCATGGTGCCGAGTTCGATGGCATCATCGCCGGCATCCCCTGCCAGACCCGCTCCCGACTACGGGGCATGGCCCGCAACGAGAAGCTCGTCGATCTGCTTCCCGCGCTGCTGGCCGTGCTGGCGGTCGTGAAGTCGAAGTGGACGCTGTTCGAGAATGTCGCGGCGCTCGACATCCCCAACCATGCGTCGGTGCGGCTGAACGCCGCGAACTTCGCGTTCCCCCACCAGAGCCGCCTGCGGACCTTCACCTACTCGGCGCTGACCCCGCCTGCGCCGCTGTTCAGCGGCAACGACGACGACCTCACCTCCTACCCGTGCGTGGCAGGCCGCCTCTACGGCCCGAAGCGCGGCGCCGCGCTGCAGGGTCACCCCGAGTTCTGGCGGATGCCGTTCCACAGCCACCAGATCCAAGAGGCGCTCGCAGATGGCGTACATCGCGGGACCGCCGAAGCGTGGCTTCCCGTCTGCGAAAGGGCATCGCTGTGATCTACCTTGGATTTGACCCTGGGCTTTCCGGCGGCGTGGCCTGCGTCCCGGCCGCGCCTGACCACGGGCCGGTGCGCGCTTCCGTCATGCCCGTCAGCGGCGACCAGATCGACGCCCGCGCGCTGGGCATCTTCGTGTGGGAGCATGTCCTCAAGCACGACAGCGCGGTGATCGCGGTCGTCGAGCAGGTCGGCGCCATGCCGAAGCAGGGCCTCTCCTCCACCTTCAAGTTCGGCAAGGGCTACGGCACGATCCTGGGCGTCCTCGGGGCGCTCGGGGTCCGCACCGAGCTGGTGGCGCCGCAGCGGTGGAAGGCCGCTGTGCTGGCCGGGACGCCGAAGGACAAGGACGCCGCGGTGGCCTACTGCCGCCGGGCCTTCTCGGAGGTGAACCTGCGCCGCACCGACCGCTGCACCACTGACCACGACGGCATGGCCGAGGCGCTGTGCATTGCCGAATACGGCCGGAGGACTTTCAAGTGAACGACACGACCACCGCCGTCCTCACCGAGCGCGGCGCCCGCTATGGGAAGTTCACGGGGCATGCGGCCATCACGCAGCGGCTCAAGAGCTGCATGATGGTCCACACCGTCGAACGCGAAGATCCGCAGATTCCGAAGCGGACTTGGGATCTACTAGAGTTCGACCAGCGCGAGGCGCTGGAGATGATCGCCCACAAGATCGGGCGCATCCTCAACGGAGATCCTAACTACGAGGACTCCTGGCGCGACATCGCGGGCTACGCCCAGCTTGTCGCAGATCGGTTGAAGGGGGTGGAGCGGTGAAGCGCACCACCATGACCGAGTGGGAGGAGCGGTTCAGGACCGTTCGCGGCGTTCGCCGGCAGCTCGCCATGTTCGACGGAGTGGTCACCCTGTCCGGCGGTGGCAATATCGAAGCTCTCCTCATCTGCGCCGAGAAATACATGCACGAGCATCGCCGCAACCGCGAGGCCCGCCGTCGAGCGCGGGCGCGCAACCGGCAGCGCGAGAAGATTCAGAAGATCATCCGTCGAACCACCCCGAAAGGAACCTCATGAACCTCAACCCCGGTCCCCTCACTCGCGCAGCCGCCCCGACCCCGGCCACCGCTCCTCCCGTTCCGCCGCTCACCGTCCAGGGTGCGATGCTCACCCTCAACGAGATCATCAGCATGGAGGAAGCCGAAGTGCGCGCCCTGGTGAAGCTGCGCGATCACCTGCGGGAGAGCCTGCACGGCCCGGTCCCGACCGAGGCCGACAAGGCGCAGGACACGCAGCACCACCCGCTCGACCGCATCCCTGCGGTGCTGGCCGCCCTGTCGAGCCAGCGGCGCTCGCTGATGGACGATATCGCGGTCATGCTGGGGGCGGTGTGAGTCCTCCGCTCCGCAAAGCCTGCGCGAAGATCCGCCGCTCGAAGCTGATCCACACCGATGCCGAGCGGGAAACTGTCGAGTGGGTGGTCGAAATCCTGCACCGCCGTCCCAAGACCTACGGCACGGCCCTGTCCCTCACCATTGGCGATTCCGACCGCCTGCTCGCGGTGCTGCTCAAGGGCATCGCCGCGAGCGAGAAAGCGAAGAAAGGCAAGCTATGAACGATTCCGACCTCTGCCCCGCCTGCGACAAGCCCCTGTCCCGCGAGGATGCCTGCCGCATCGTCGGCGGGCATGTCCTGCACGCGCAATGCCCGGACCCGCTGTCGGCCGCTGTGTTCGGGCCGTCCGATACGCAGCTCCTGCGCGAGATACAAGCCTGTATCAATCGGCAGGTGGAAGCCGCCGACGCGGCGGCCGAGGATAAAGTCAATGCGGACTTCTACCGGAAACTCCGCGCCCTCATCAACCCGAAGCCGAGCCGCGATCCGCTGCGGGTGTCGATCTCGAACAGCGGCACGCGGTACGCCCTGCTCGATGTCGTGTTCTTCGAGGCGTTCGACATGGTCATCGAGGACGGTTTCGTCACCGACTTCGCCAGCACGCCGAAGTGGCTGTGGATGATCTACCCGCCGACCGGGTTCTATCAGCGGGCCGCGCTGCTGCATGACTACCTGTATCAGTTCGGGGCCGCTTACTACGGCTTCGACCGCGCCCATGTCGATTGGATGTTCCGCGAGCAGATGCGACTCGACGGTGTGGGTTGGCGCACCCGCTGGACCATGTGGGCAGCCGTGCGCCTGTTCGGCGCGAAGCACTGGCGGGCCGCGCCGTGAGCGACTTCATCTCCACCGTCACCATCACGCTCAAGGAATACGACCAGCTCCGCAGGGACGCCGCGCCGGTTCAGCTCCGTCGCCAGATGGGGCTGTCGTGCATGACTGAGGCATACCATGAGTATTTCAAGTTTGCAGATCGGCCAAACGGCGCGCTGCAGGCCGAGCGCGAGCGCCTGGGACGATACCTGCGCTATATGATCCGGTGCTTCGATCTCGGGGCGACCCCGGCCCCCTACGGAGCATATGAGGTCTGGATGCGGCCAGGAGAACACAATGAGTGACCTCGACCGCCGACAGCGAAAGGCCGCCGCGCTGGCGTTGATCGGCGCGATGCTGTTCCCCGACCACAAGGTCATCGCGCGCGCCCGTGCCTTCGGCCTGTCGCGCGGCCATTACGAGGGCCGGCCGTCCTACATGACGGCCAGCGCGGAAGCGAAGATGGACCGAGCGGTGGCGCGCATCGAGGCGGCGCTCACGGAGGGCAACCGTGCTGCTCCGTGACATCCTCCGCGCATCGCCCGAAGAACTAGACTCCCTGCTGTTCGAGCAGGTGTGCAAATCGCTCGCCGCGAAGTTTGAGCTGTCCATTGAGCAGGTGAAGGGAGCGTTGCCGCCGGAAGCCCGAGGCGCAGGATCTCCCGGTTTTATGTTTCTCTCCCGAGATCAAGCCGAAGAAGCCGCACGCCGGTGGGATGCAAACTGCTCCAATCTTCTGCCCCGGAAGAAATCCCCGTGACCGATCTTCGCTTCGCCTCCACCGATGACCTGTGCGCCGAGCTGACGCGCCGCTGCCCGGATGCCGTGATCGGCCTGACCAAGCCGATCGATGGCGACCCAGGCAACCGCACGCTGGCGTGGTTCATGGGCGGCGACATCGTCGGCTCCGTCGCCACGGCGCGCGCCATGACCATCATCGTCGAGGACCGCTTCGCGGCCTCTATCCGCGGCAAGCCGCGAAGGATCACCGGATGAGCAACCTCATCATCGACAACCTTGAATCCGAGCTGCGCGCCGCTGTCGAGAAGCCTATCGACCCCGCCACCGACGAGCGGGCCGTTCTGCTCGATGTCATGGACTCGGCGCGCTGGGAGGCGTGGGCGATCCGGGCCTCCCTGGACTGCATCCTGCCCGTGTTCGCCCCGTTGGTGAATCTGCCGCGCATCATCCTGGGCCTGCAGTTCATCGACGACTTCGCCGCCGGGATCAAGCTGCTGACGCCCCGTGGGCGCCGCCGGATGTTCGAGATGATGGCGTGCGCGCCGGTGATCGTGCGGAAGCCGCTGATGCTCACCGACCCGATCACCGGGGAGTATGGCCCCTGGCCTGCGGCTGCATGACATGAGCCTCCGCGATCAGCTATTCGAGGCGCTCGCCAGCGAAGGCTGGCGAATATTGCGCAGGACGGGGTCGGGGCATGTCATGTGGCAGCACCCCGATTGCCCGTCCCTGCTGACGAGCGCCTACTCCCCGAGTGACCCGCGAGGGGTCAAGAACTGCGTGGCTACCGCTCGTCGGTTGCTTCGGCACGCCGGCTGCGCCGGAACTCCGCCAGCATCGAGGAGCTGACCCGCTCCTTGAGCTTCTTGAGCCGCTCGATGCCGGCGGCAGCGGCCTCCCCGGTCGGGTCGCGCAGCATCTCGTCCGTGACGATTGCCGAAGCCCGCTCCTTGAAGATGGCGCCGTACTTGCGGTGCAGGTCGTACCGCTCCTGCGCCGACATGACCATCTGCCCGTCCTTGGTGGTCGCGTAGTCCTGCCACCCGGTCGGCCACCATTCCTTGCCCTCCTGCAGCCGCTCGTTGCGGGTGTAGATGAGCTTCTTCCAGTTCTGATCGTCGGGGACGGTCATCTTGAACCCAGCGGTGCCGAGCGCGACACCCAGGCTGGTGTCCGCGGTCGAGTAGGCCGGGACGGGGTCGCCGCCCAGGTCGAGACGCGGTAGCGCCTTGGTGATACCGGGCGTGCGATCCCGCGCGATGCGGCCGACCTTCGATGCGAAGCCCTCCTCCTGACCGGGGGCGAGCTTCTCGTCGGGGTTCTTCGGCCGAGCGGTGTAGATCGCATCGTCGCCCGCGATCGGGCGGCCGATGGTCTGCCAAGTGCCGGTGATGATGCGCGGCTGGTACGAGGTCATGCGGCCTGCGATGTAGTTCGCCAGACCGGAATCGTTCTCGCCCGTCAGGGCGCGGTAGATGTCTCCGAAGGAGGTCAGCGACGACTTGTTGGCGAACATATCGACGCTCTTTGCCATCAGCTTCGTCACCGGCTGGTCCTTGCGGACCATCTCGGCCGCGTCGGAGCCGCTCTGCAGGAGCGTGCTGAACGGCTCCATCGTCGCGTAGCTCACATACGCCCCGTTCGGGAGCTTGATCGACATGGGCGGTGCCGCGCTGTTGGTGAGCTGGGCATCGCGCTTGCCGCGCTCTCCAAGCCAGCTCGCCTGACTACCGGTGATGACCTTCTCACCGTCATCGTTGTAGGCCAGCGCGGCGATGCTTGCCATCATAACGCTGCCGATGATCGCGTCGGCCATGTCGCGGATCTTCTGATCCCGGCTGTATTCGCGGCCCATCTTCCCGTCAGTGGCCTTGAACTTCTCGCCCTGCACATGGCGGTAGATCATGCGCGCTGCGCCGACCGGCGAGCGCAGGAGGGCCTGCCGCACAAGCGCCATCGGGGTCATCACGAACGGAACGGCCAACATGCCGACAGGGCCGCCTGCATCGCGCACCCTGACGATCGCAGATGCCATCACCTTGAACGCGCCCTGGTCGTTGGCGTCCGCGTAGCGCGCAGCCAGCTCTTGGAAGGTCACCGTCGCCGCGTCCTTGTAGGCGTTCTTCCACGACTCGCTGCCAAGGTCGTTGACCTGCTCGTCGATGAACCTGCGGAGCGCCTCGGGGGTCGGCTTCTTCCCGCCGGCGTGGGCCATCCGGTACGCATGCAGCGCGACGGTGGTGCGGGCATAGGTCGCCTTGAAGAAGGCGTCGGCGGCACCCATCGCGCGCAGCGGGGAACGGATGAACTTGCGGGCGGCGCCACCCTCTGGCGCGCGCATGTCCTCGCGCCCGGCTGCATAGGTCATGCGATCGTTGTAGATCGCCTGCTCCATCAGATCGCTCTCGTACTTCCACGACAGCGCGGCGTTCCTCCAACCAAGGCTGATCGCAGGGAGCGCGGCCTTGTAGAACTCCATCACGGGGCGGATCGGGTTGCGACCCGACAGCATCTCCTCCATCGGCTTCTGCAGATGGGTCTTGTAGAAGAAGTTTGCGGCGTTGCTGGTGAAGTTCTTGAGGTGCGTGGTCGGCCCCGAAAGGAGCGCGGCGCGGACGAACTCGTTGTGAACGCTGTTGGCGAGGCTGCCCACATCGTATGCGCTCGCCTCGCCCCTCGGCAGGCGATCGACCTTGACGACAGCCCGCGCCTCCTCCGCGCGCATCCGTTCGATGACGGCATGCAGGCGCGCGAGCTGAAAGCGATCGCGGACCACCGAGAAATCGGCAAGGCTGCCGCCGAAGGTTCCCAGGAACCGCTCCATCGTCTTTTGGGCGATCTTCGCCTGCACGCCCGCCAGCCTGTTCACTTCCGCCCGACGACCGCCCCTGCGGGCGGCATCGATGCGGGCGGCCAGCTCCGGGCTGGGATCGACGAACCAGCGGCCGATCTCCGCGACCCGATCTCCGGGGGTGGCGACCGGATCGCGCCGGGCGGCCAGTGCGCGCGCCTGTTCCGCACCCATGTGGCGCCACTGTGCGATCTGTTCGACGATGCCCCGCAGCTCGTTGATCGTGGGAACCTTGCGGAACACGGCGCGCGCGTCGGCCTCCATCAGCGCCCGGAACGCAAGGCTCTCCTCGGCGCTGGCGACGGTGTTGCCGTTGCGGAACTTGCTGCGAACCCGCGCCTCGCCCGTTTCGCTGGTCAGGATGCGATCGGCGCCCGCCGCCATCTCATCGGCAGTCTTGCGATCGGCGGCATCGTGCTGGGCATTGGTGATGGCGCGGGCGAAGTCACGGTGCGAGGTCGAAGTGTAGGGGTTGGCGAGAACGGTTCCGCGTGCGTCAGCGGGGTCGATCTCGTCGCCGCCCATGTCCTCCTCGTTGTCGCTCTCCTCGTCCTCGTTGCGACGACGGCGGGTGGAGAAGTCGGTGCGCTCGGCAGGCAGCTTGTCCGAGATCACCGCGACCTCGTACACAGTACCCTTCTCGTCGGCCCGGTAGAGGCCCTCGGCGTTGGGATCGATCGCCTTGATGGCGCGCACCCAGCCGTCATTCATGGGCTGCTTCCCGCCGTCGCCCGTGCGACCATCGACGATCTCGGTCTTGGCTGCGCTCTCCGGCATGCGCCAATCGACAGCGGTTGCCAGCGAGTCGCCGGGCTTCACCGGCTTGTAATCGGGGATGCCGAGCGCCTTGTTGATCGCCGCGGCTTCGTGAGCGGAGAGCCGCATGCCCCGATCGATGAGCCGCATCGGGCGGTCGGGCGTGAAGCGGTAGATGACCCCGCGCTCGCCAGCGAGCTTCGGGTCGATGATCTCCAGCCCTTCGGCCCATTCCTTCGCGGCACGGACATCGGGGGTCAGATAGACGAGGCCGCGCTCGTTGATGAGTCCGCTGCGGAGCTTGCGCGGCGGGCGACCGCTGATGCCGCCGTGCGCTGCGATCCCCTCGTCGCCGGCCTTGGTCGTGGCGTGAAACAGCTCGGTCCCAGGGTCGATGGTGCCGCGGCCACCGCCGATGCGAACCGCGAAGTCGATCTTGCCGCGCTGGGCTGCCGCGCGCTCGGCGTCAGCGACATCGCTTTCGGTAAGCCGCTCGTGGCGAGCGGCGAAGTCGGCCGCCTTGCCATCGCGGAGGTGCGCCCCCTCGGTGATGTCGTGGAAGATCGGGACATACTTCGGCTCGTCGGGAGCGGCGCGCGGCTTCCGCCAACTCATCAGCCAACGGCCCAGGTCGCGCATCCACTTGAACACGCCCTTGACCTGCTCGGCCTCGACCCTGTCCAGCTTGCTCTCGATGATCTTGGCGGCCTTGGCGTCGATCGCGCCGCTCTTGACCCAGCCGTCGAACATGCGCCACACGCCCTCGACATCGCCTTCGTGGCCCATCTCCACAGCAGCTTTGACGAGCGTGTCGAACTTCTCCGGCGAGGATGCCTCGATGCTCCGAACGGAGGCGTGGTTCAGCTCCTCGCGCAGCGCGTCGATGGTGTCCGCAACAGGGGTCTTTTCCAACCGGCTGCGGCTCACCTTGATGCCACCCTTGGCCCGGAACGCGATCGGGGTGTAGTTCCCGCGCGAGACGAAGGTGAAGAAATCGGGGTGCGCCCCGAGCGCCGCGGCGTCGGCGGGCGGCTCGGACTTCATCTTGTCGCGCCACACCTCGCGCCAGCGGGGGTCGTTAGCGACGATGCTGTTGGCGAGGCGGTCGGGCATAGAGCGGGCGATCGCATCGATGTCCTTCTGCTCCATGATGTCGATGGGCAGCTTGATACCGAGACGCTCGTTGACGATCTCGATGCCGGTGGGCGTCACGCTGACCTTGGTTTCACCAGCGACGGCGCTGGTGAAATCACGCGCGATTGCCGCCTCCGCGGCAGCCTTGAGCTTCTCCGCGCGCATCTGGTGCTGCTTGCGCTGCTCCGCGATCTCCGCTTCGCTGGCCTCACGCTTCGCAGCGGCGCTGGCCGCTTCCAGCTCGGCAAGATCGGATTCGGCGCTGCGACGGGCGGTGGTCGCCCGCTCCTTGTCCAGCACCAGCTCCGGCAGGGCCTCGGCCGATGCCTCGTCACCTGACATCGCTTCGTAGCGCGCAGCGGCGACGGCCTCGATGCGCCGCGCTTCGGACACGCGCGCCCGTGCCGCGCCGACGCCTTCGCGCAGCTCGCTCGCGGTTGCGGTCTTGGCTGCGGCCTTCGCCTTCGCGGCCTCCGTCTGCGCGGTCAGACGGGCGTACTCGGCCTTCGACTCCGCCTCGCCCGCCTTCGAGATGGCCGTGCCGCCCTTGGCCCGCTCGCCGCGCTCCTTCTCCTGCGCCTGCAGGGCGCGCTCGTAGGCGATCTTGGTGGCGACCGGGGCGTCATCGGGCGGCGCGACGAGGTTTCCCGCCTCGTCGCGCGTGTCGTAGCGTTCCCCCTCGGCGGGAGCCGGCGGCTTTACTCCCGCTCGGGGCGGGACAGGCGCCCCACCGCCGACTGCACCGGGTCGGGCTGCACCGGCTCCTGCTCCTCCATCTGCTCGGTCGGCATGAACTCCGTCTCCGGGGCGCTGTGGCCGCAGTTCGGACACACCAGCACCTCCTGCGCGTCCTCCATCGGCGGCTCGGACGGGGGCGGGGCGCTCGCCGGCGGCGAGCTGCGGGGCGGGAGCGGGGGAGGCATTGGGCTGATCCTTCGGTGGGGCATTGGTGCGCGCCGCTTCATCGGCCGCGCGGCGTTCCTTGGCCCGCGCGACTGCCGCGCGAGCCTGTTCAACGGTCAGCTTCCCCGAGGCGCGAGCCGCGTGGATGCTCTTGATGGCGGCGGGGTAGTCGAACGGTGCCGAGGGGCGCGCAACCGGCTCGACCGGCTCGACCATGCTCTCGGGCGCGACATCTGACGAGCGGTTCCGCACGCGCGCCGGTTCCGCCGGGGCGGCCTTGCGCTCCTCCCGCTTGGCATCCTGGCGAGCCTTCTTCTCTGCGGCGAGCGCCTTGTAGCCATCGCGCACCGCGGCCTTCCTGGCGGCGATCTGCCCCTTGAGAGCGGCGATGTTCTCACGCTCGCGGCGCATGGTGTCGCGGATGCCGGCCGCCTCGCGCTTCACTCCATGCAGAATCTCGGCCCGGTTGGCGCGCAGCACCGACCGATCGATGGGGCGGCCGATCCCCGACTCGTCGAAGATCATCTCGCCCTGGCGGTGCGTGCCGCGCAGGATCTCGTTCTCGATCCGCTCGCGGGCCGCCTTGAGCTGCTCGCTGATGGACCCTCGCGCGGCATGGGACATCTCCATGTCCGCCAGATCCGCCTCGGCCTGGGCGATCCGGGCGCGCTCCGCGTCCAGCTCGCCACCGCGGCGGACATCGTCACGCGCCTGCGCCTCGTCGGCGGCCTCGCGCTCCCGCATCGCGGCTTCCGCCTCGGCCTCGCTCTCGCTCGCGCGGCTGCGTTCGGCCTCGATCTCGGCGTCTGCGATGCGCTCGCGCTGCGTCACCTCGGCATCGACACCCTTGGCGATCGCGTTGACCTCGGCCTCGCGCGCCAGACGCGCGCGCGCGTCCTCGATGCCGCGCTGCGTGCGGACATCTTCGGCCAGACCCGAGCGGGCGTCGGCGTTCCGGCGCTCCTCCATCTCGGCGGCGTAGCTGTCCTGCCGCAGCTTCTCCGCGGCGGCTGCCGCGGCGGCACGCTGCCGGGCGATCTCCGTCGCCCGATCGACCGCCATGCGCTCCTCAACCGTTGCCACATCGGCAATCCCGGCGGCCCGACGCTCGGCGCTTCCGGCGTCCCCGAGGTCGGGGGCGGTGTCGCCGTAGTCGCCGTACCCTTCGCGGGTTTCAGCCTCGCGGCCGACCTCGCGTGCATTGATGCGCCGGTCGATGACCTGCTGGCGCCACGGGCTGGCCTGACGCCCTGCGATGTCCGCGCGCTGCCCACGGATGGCGCGGGCGCGATTGCGCGCGCCGTGAGCGCCGCCCATTGCCGCACCTGCCAACATCATCTCGGGTAGATGTTGCGGGATGGCGGCGACCGCCTCCTCGCCAGCGCGCACCTGTGCCGGATCGTCGCGCAGGTTGCCCTGCACGATGTCACCTGCCCCGCCGCCGACATCGTAGATGATCGCCTGCGGAATCGCATCCACCGCAGCGGCGCCCGCCTGGATCGCGCCAGCACGGGCGGCACCGCCGCGCAGCATCAGCGGGGCGGCGGCCCTGCTGACCGGCGCGACGAGCATGGACGCGGCAGCGGGCGCGGCGCGCAGCAGCGCACGCCCGGTGGCAGCGCCGGGCTGCATACCCATGTCCTCGCGGGCTTCCCCGTAGCTTCCGACGCCTTCCATCGCACCGATGGCGAGCGGCGCACCGATGGGGCCGGTGAGCGTGGCGCCGACGAACGGAAGCACACCGCCGGCGAGGCCGCCGATGCGCGCGGGCGTCCCGCCAGCGGCCATGTCGGCGCCCTGCTGCTGCTGGGCCGCGTTGATCTCGTCCATCACCTGCCGATCGACCACGGCACCCGGCAGCAGATCGGCGGCAATGTGCGCAGTACCCTTGGCGAGCCGCAGACCACCCGCCCCCATCGTATCGACGAAGCCGCCGGCCAGACCGGGATCTTCGCCGACGACAGGCGCGCTTCCGCCGCCCACCACCGTGTCAGTGATCGCCTTCGTCTCCGCGAGGCGCTGCGCAGGCGAGACTTCGATACCTACCGCTTCACGCTCCGCATGGCGGCGAGCCAGAATCGCGTTGCGCACCACCATCGCCTGCTGCCGCAGGCGATGTGACGCCTCGCGGTCACCGCGGGCGGCCAGCGCGTTATCTGCGGTGTCGATCCACGAGAGATCGTCCGCAACAGCAGGGGCGGGTGCGGGGGCAGGCGTGGGCGGCAAGCCGAGGGCGGCTTCGGCGGAAGTCAGCCAGTCAGGCATGTTAGGAACCTAGCGCGCCGGAATGTTTATGCCATTCAGCTTCATAAACTGCTGCCCAGGAAGGGGCAGCGTTGATCGATCCGGCATGGGCTGCGGCTTCTCAAGGAACCGGCCAGGGGTGCTAGGGATGGCGAGATCCGCCCCGGTTGCGCGGGCGACCTCGGGCGGGAGAGGTCCGATCTTGGCGAGGAACGACCGCAGACCGTCCCAATCCTCAACAACGCGCATATTGGCGATGTGCTGCTTGATCCCCTCCACCACGGCTGCCACGCGCTGCGGATCTGCGCGAGGCGCGGGGGTCGCCGGCGCAGGAGCTGCCGCAGGAGCTGCCGCGGGCGCTGCCGCAGGGGGTGAATCGACACCGGGCGTGAGCCGCAGGTCGCCTCCGGCGAGGTCGATACCCCCGTCCTGTCCGTTCAACACGAGGCCCAGCTTGGGTCCGTCTTGCTGAACCTCCTCGTCACCCACCTCTGGCGACGACGGCGGCGCGGGTTCGTCGTAGCTGCCGCGCATGTGCGCGGCGATCAGCTTATAGACCTCGTTCAAGCGCGTGTCGTCCACGCCGAACTTGGCGCGCTGCTCCTGGGGGATGCGCTTGAGCGCCTCGAACTGCTGGAGCTTCTGCTCGATCTCGAAGCGAGACATGCGCGGCGTGCCATCGGGCATGTAGCTCCCCTCCGGCACCATCGTGCCATCGGGGAGGGTCATCATGGGGATCGACCCCGCCTGGGATGCGTCAGGATACGGGTACTCGTTCCCGCCCACCGGATCTTCCGAGATCCCGGCCGGGCTGCCTGCGCGCACGGGCCGATTGCCGCGGGCGCCGAAGGCGTTGGCCTCCATCTGGTCCAGCTCCACCTTGCTCGGGTAGCGAGGCGCGTCGGCGGTTCCGAGGTTGTGGAGTGCTGCCTTCTGGCGGAAATCCCGGCGCTTCTCCCCTTCGGCGTCCCACCGGCGCATCTCCTCGATGTAGGTCGCCTCGTCGGGGTTGACCGCCGGGTCGGCGGGGGCAGGGGCGGCGAGGCGCAGCGCGCCGGGCGCGGAGGCGCGGGTGGACCCGCGCCCGGCAGAGGCGCCGCCGCCGCCGAGGGTGAGGCCGTTGTAGAGGCCGCCGACAGCAGCGGTGATCTTCGTCTCGTTCTCGTTATCCAGCTTGTGCTGCCGGTCCTGCGCGCGGATCGCCCGGTCCTCGTCCTCAAGGCGGATTGCGCGGTCCTGCAGCATCAGCCGGTTCGAGCGGTCCTCCTGCTCCATGCGGAGGCGGGGAACATCGCGCGACAGGGTGGTGGCGAGGTTCCACAGGTTCTCGTTGAACGCGCCCGACAGCTTGGCCTGCGGGTCGTCCGAGAAGTCGATGGGCGAGGGGGTGAAGGCGATGCGGGGCATGGTTCAGCGTACCGTGATGCGGCCGGAGCCGCCGGGGTTGGTGCGGACCCAAGAGCCGTCATCCATCTGCGACCAACCGGGGCGCTGGGTGTAGTCACGCCCGTCGAGCGCGGCCTCGCCGCCGGCCGGCTGCTGCATGGCGTGCATGAGCATCATGGTGCCGGCCTGCGAGATACCGCTACCGGCAGCGCGGAGGCCCTGCCCCTTGAGGCCCGCCACGGCGAGGCGGCCATCGTAGAGCTGGGCGTTCTCGGCCGCACCGCGGGCGACGGCCCCGGTGTTGATGCCGAGCTGGCCCTGGCGGAAGCCGTCGCGGGCGCTCCCCTGGGCGCGCGCCGCGTCGAAGGCCGCCGGGCGCACGCGCCGGCGGGCCGCGGCGAGGGCGGACCCCGTGGCGGCGCCGGAGACGCCCAGGCGCTTGCCGGCCGCTGCGATGGCGGGCGAGAGGGCGGCGTCGGAGCGGATGAAGTTCGCGGTCGATCCGGCCGACAGCTCGGCGGCCGGGTCCACGCCGGAGAGGTAGCTGTCCAGCAGGCGCCGCTGCTCCGCGAGCGCGGCGGTCTGCTCGGCCACCTGCCGGTTGGACTCGGCCTGCATGGCGCGAGCGCCCTGCGACTGCCCGATGTAGTCGAGGATCGAGCCGCCGAGCATCAACGCCCCGCCGCCGACCCCCATGCCGGTTGCGCTCATCGGGTTCCCTTCGAGGTTGCGGTTGCTACGCCGGTCGGGCGCCCCTGCGCGCCGGTTCCGCCCAGGTTGAGGCTTGGCAGGCCGATGGCCCCCATGCCCTGGCCGCCCTGTGCGCTCGCCAACGCGCCTTCATTGAGCATGCCGACGCCGGTGTTGATGAGGTTGCCGAAGAACACGGACGGCATCTGCGCCCGCGCACCCGCGATGAGACCCTGCGTCTTGGTGGCGTTGATCGCCGCGGAGGGATTGCCACCGCCACTGGCGAGGCCCTCAAGCGAGAGCTGCCGCTGCTGGATGTTGTTCCATGCGCCCGCGCGGGTCGCTTCGACCCCACCGGCGAGGTTGGCGCGCGCCACGCCGTAGTCGGCCAGCATGCCCTCGCGCATCGAGGCATCCATCGAGCTGCCGAGCAGGCCGCGCGTGGCGATGTTGCCGCGCAGGGCCTTGGCCTGCTCCTGGGCCTGACCGGACAGCGCAGCCTCGCCGGTGTCGCGGGCGGCCGACGCCTCACTCTCGATGGCGCCGGTCAGGTTACCGCGGTTGGCGAGCGCGAGCGCGGCGTCCCGATGGTAGCGGACGCTCGTGTCGTCCCCACCCTTGCCCTTGTCCGAGAGGCTCCACACATCCCCGAAGGTGTCGCGGGCCTTGGCGATGCCCTTGGCGCGCTGCACCTGCTGCTGATGGATCAGCTCCATCTGCGCGCGCATGGCGGCTTCCTGGGCCTTGCGCGACTTCTTCGCGCCCATGCCGCTGATGCCGCCGGCGAGGAGGCCGACGCCGCCGCCGATGACGGCACCGACCGGGCCACCGACCATCGCGCCCATCGCAGCGCCGGATGCAGCGCCGCCTACTGCTCCGCCAGCGACTTCGTCCATGACAGCTCCTTACGGGATCGACTGCTCGGGATCGTCGGCCAGGAACACTTCGACGCCCAGGGTCGCACCACCGGCGACGGCGGTGTCCTTCGCGCCGCTGGTCGCGGAGAGGTCGTAGGGGACGACCGTGGCCGCGAGGGCGATGGCGCCGGTGCCGTCCGCGTTGCTGACGGTGAAGCCAGCCGAGGCGGTCAGGATGTGCGCACCCATGATGCGCGGCTTGGCGCGGTCACCGCGGTTGGCGCCGGGCGGGAGGGTCGGGGTCTGCGCGTTGAGGGCGGCGACGATGAGGTCGAGCAGGACGCCACCGTTGGCGACGACCGTGCAATACCGCTTGCGGCGGCCCTGGACCATGAGGACGGGATCGGCCATGTGGGAATCCTATTGCGGGAGGGGGATGAGGGAAGGGTTGGGCGCGACGAGGGCGGCGACCTCGTCCGGGGTGAGGCCCAGCTCGTCGCCCTCGGGGACGACGACAGCGTATGACCCACCGGACAGCCGGATGCCACCCCACCAATAGACCAGGGCCGCCTCGGCGCTGGGGGTGGTGCCGCGGGCCAGGAGGCCGCGCATGCTGACCGCCTTGGCCGCGTCGATATCGGGGACGATCAGCCAGCGGTTGCTCATGGGATCACAGCTCCAAGGGCGAAGCGGGTGTTCATGTCGGTGGCCGACGCCTTGGTGTTCGCGGTCGTCCCGGCGGTGTCGTCAGCCCACAGGTTGACTTCCGCGATGCGCCCGTGGAAGCCGACGCCGTCCCAGGTGTTGTTGGTGCTGCCCACCGTGAGCATGGTCGGCGTCATGGTGAAGTCGCCCCACACCCGCGAATCGAGGAAGGACGACCAGCCCGCCGCGATCTTCGCGTTGCTGGTGCCGCGCTCACGGTAGGCGTTGATGAGGTACTTCCCGACCACCCCGCTGCCGGCGGTGTAGGGGGCCGACTGCCCGGCGCGCTGGAGGGCGAAGTTCCCGCCGCTGGCGACTTCGAGGTAGAGTCCGAGCGGCTGGGTGTAGTCGCCTACGCCGCCGTCCGGGTACACCGGCTGCATGGCCGCGAGGCGCGGGTACGCCGAGGGCTGGGCGATGAGCGTCTCGATGGCGAAGGCGAGATGGAATGCCGGGGCGACCGCGGCCTGCACCGAGGTCAGGTCGGCCACGAGGAGCTGGCCGACGCCGAGGCCGAGGTTCTGCGCGAAGTCGATGGTCGGCTTGCCGTTCAGCGTGACCAGCGCGCCGCCGATGACGATGCGCGGCTGCTGGGTGGCGACCGGCTGGATGAGGTTCAGTCCGGCGATCTGATCGTACCAGCGGGTCACATATCCATCTCCCGCGCCGACGAACGACAGGAGCGCCGCCGTGTCCAGCTCGCCGGTCGTGGCGTTGAAGCCGATGTCCTGCGTGGCGCTGTCCGAGCTGCGGCGCACCGTGATCGCGTAGGTGGCGCCCGACTTGACCTTGCGGAGCGCGAACGCGGCCTTCGGGATGTCGGCCCCGTAGGCGTCCATGTAGGGCGAGAAGCCCCCGCCGCCCCCGCCGCCGCCAGCGGCGCCGCCGGGCTTGCCGGTCATGTTCACGAACAGGCCGAGCTTCCTCATCCGGTGATTTCCTTGATGTGGGCCTGGAGGTCGTCGTCCTGGCGGCGCTGCATCTCGACCAGGAGCTGGCTGTCCACTTCCTTCGGCAGCACCTTGCGGGCCTTCTCGATGCTGAAAATGAGCTGGCGCAGGCGCTTCTCGGCGCGGTCGGCGCGCTCGCTCTCGCGGTCGAGGTCGTCGCGCAGGGTGTCATGGACCGACCGCTGCTTGCGGACGGCCATGTAGCCGGTCCCGCCAGCCACCGCCGCCGCGCCGCTGCCGGTGATGAGCGTGGTCAGCCAATCCGTGGCGACCTCGGCAGCCTTGCCCGCCGCAGGGCCGCCCGCTGCGGTGGCGACGGCGCCGACCAGCGCCGCTACCTGCCCGACGACCTTCGGCGGATCGACCGTGACCTTCTCCGTCTCGGTCGTGCCGGTGATCTCGTCGGTGACGGTCGTGGTCGTCTTGGACAGCTCGACGATCTCGCCGGTTGCCGGCACGATCTCTTGCCGCACTTCCTTGAGAACCGTGCGGGTGCGGCGCTCGACCTGCTGTTCGCGGTTGGTGGTAGCCCCGCAGCCGACGAGGGCGATGCCGGCGCCCGCGACGACCAGCCAGAGCAGGAAGTTCCGCAGGTAGAGGTTATCCCGCATGTTCGCCGCTCTCCTTGACGGACCTCCGGCCGACCTTCGAGACGAGCGACTGCGTTTCGCGGTGGAGCTGGTTCAACTCCTCGATGTGCATGTCGGTGCGCCGGAGCAGCTCGGTGTTGAGCCGCTGGTTCTCGGCCTGGGACAGCGCCAGCGCCTTTTCGAGCGCGTCGATCCGATCGGTGAGGTGCTGCACCTGCATGTCGCGGTTCAGCTTCTCCGCTTCGATGCGAGCGTCCATCGCCTTGAGGTACGCCTGGGTGAGCAGTTTGAGCAGGAACACGAGGCCGCAGATGACCGCGAGGCTCCATCCGATCTTCTCGGGGAGCGTGGCGAAGTCCGCCGCGGTCGGGATGGGCATGCCTGGGTCGCTCACAGCGGAACCCTTCGCACCGTGACCACGCTGCGCGCGATGTAGGTGCTGTCGGGCTGCGCGCCGCCGGTCACCTGCACCTGCACGGTCAGGGTGGCGGGCGCGGCGAGGACCAAGCTCGGGACGAGGCCCGAGCGGCTGTCGTAGAGCGTGTGCGCGGCACCCGTCCCGGCGGCGAGGCCGCTGGCGAAGGCTGACGCCCCGCCGGTGAGCGAGTGGGTCGTGAGCGTGCTGTTCACCAACGGGACGGCCCCGATGGGGGACATGCTGAGACGCTCGATGGAATAGACGCCGGCGGGGACTGCGATCGTCATGCCCTGCACGGCGCCGATGCTCATGTCGAAGTCGAGGACGGCGTCGAAGCTCTGCTTGTTGTGGGCGAACAGGTCCGCGAGGTGCGCCGTGATGCCGGCGAGAGCGATGTTGGCGTTCGCATCGGCGTTGGCCGCCACGGCGTTCACCGCGGTGAACAGAGCGCCGTGCGCCGCCGGGCTGGCATCGTGGGCCGCGATCAACCCGGAGGCGTCACCGCCTGGGACCGCCTGCAGCGAGATGGTGCCATCGGAGGCGCGGTAGATGAACCCGTCACCCACGAGGTCTGCGATGCGCTTGAGCTGCTCGGAATACGCCTGCCGGGCGATCAGCAGCTCCCGCAGCGTCAGCCGGCGGGTGCGCTTGTTCTGGTCCAGCGGGATGACGATGTCCAGCTCGTCGGCAAGGGCGCTGACCGGGACGCCGGGTGAAAGGTTGCTGATCTTCATGGGGTGATCTCCAAGAACCCGCCCGGTCCTTCGGTGTCGAGGATGGCGCCGACCTCGGTGGTGAGGTAGCCGTCCATATCGTTCGCGTCAATGGGGTGGAGGGCCATGAGGTCGAACTGCACGCCGGCGGCGTCACGGTAGCGGGCGAGGTAGGGGAACCGCTCGTCGTCGTCGGCCGGGAAGTCGGTGCGGGTCGTGACGCTGCTCTGGCCGTCGATGCTGTTGTAGAGGAACTGCAGCGTGTCGCCGCCGAAGGCGAACGCCTCGAAGGTGACATCGATCGGGATGCAGGTGGTCGCGCCGGTGAATCCGGTGTTGAACAGCGGGCCGCTGATCGTCGGGGTCGGCAGCGGGCCGATGTAGTCGAGCCGCAGGTGCGTGTCGTCGATGACCTCGGTGACCTCGCCGCCGATCCAGTACGGCTCCGTGGAGGGCAGGATCACCGGCCCGCGCAGCATGACGCGGTCGCCCACCTTGAAGTCGGCCAGGAAGGTCGAGCCGGTGCCGACGATGATGTTGCTGCCGTTCGTGGCGTAGGGGTCCGGCGAGCTGGTGACCTGCACTTCGGCACCCCAGCGGGCGAACGGGCTGCCGTTGTAGCCCTCCTGGCCGTTGAGGATGTAGATGCGCGGGTTGCCGCCGACCGGGTTGTCCGGGCCGGGCGTGATCTGCAGCTTGCAGTAGTCGAACCCGTTGGGGACCGCTTCGAGCGCGTAATCCTTGGAGAAGAACACGGTCCCGTCCGAATCGACGGAGCCGGGGAGGCCCGGCACCGGCGGCCACGGCGGCGGGTAGGGGCCGTACTTGCCCAGGGGGTGCAGGTTCGCCTCGGGGAAGCTGACCCACACCAGCTCCATCACGGAGCGGAAGCGGAACACCAGCCGGTACAGGTTGTACGGGTTGCCGGGGACGACGATCTGCTGGGAGGCGCCGGGTGGGGTGGGGGCGCCGCCGAGGACATCGTGCCGCAGGAGCGCCGCGGTGCGGTAGATGCCCGGCCACGGGTGCGACCCCAGCGGGCGAGGGAAGCTCTGCCGCGTCACCTCGCGGACGGCCTGCACGAGCGAGGCGATCACCTGCAGGTGCGTCCGCGCGGACTCCGAGAACATGCGCCACCGCACCACCCCGTCGCCCAGCTCGTTGCGCGCATCGCGCATGCGCGCGACGGCGGCGATCGTCGCGTTGATGGCGACGACGAGCTGCCGGATCTGCGCGTCGAGGGCGACGGCGTTGACCCGGTTGGCACCGGCGGTGAGCGCCGGAAGGGTGATGGGGGGCGTGCTGCTCATGCCTGGACGGCTGCCTGCTGCGCGATGGCGGACAGCTCCTTGTAGACCTCATCGGACAGGTGCCGCGGTTCGATGCTGTGGTCATCGAGCGCGTCGTCGTCGCGGGTCGTCTCGTCGATCGCGGCGATGATCTCGTTCAGCTTCCCGGCGAGCTGGCCGAGGACGGCGTCGAGCTGGGCGGCGTCCACGAGGTCCGTCGCCTGCTCGCGGTTCGCGGCGAAGCTGTAATCGATGACGAGCGGCTGGACGGACAGCGGCATGCTATTTCGCCTTCACGCACATGAGGACGCCAAACAGCGGCGGGGTGGCCGGGTAGGGCTGCCCGTTGGTCGGGATGACGGGGCCGATGACATCGTAATCGGCCGGGGCGCCGGGGGCCGGGAAGTCGCGGTCACCGCCGCCGACCGAGCCGACGCCCTGGCGGTTGTGCTTGAGGTTGTGCTTGTGGTCTGCGACCTCGGGCGTGAGCTGCTTGCGCTGCTGCTCGCCGCCGGTGTCGCCCACCGTGAACACCGTGGACCACAGCACGAGGTCCGCGGTGGCCGGAGTGGTTGGCGCCCCGCCGGAGAGCGTGAAGGTGGCGCCCGCGGGGTCGCCGCGGCCGGGGTTGGTGACGAGGATCTCGCGGACGGTGCCGCCTTCCATGATGGCGACCGCCGTGGCGCCGACGAGGCTGCCGCCGGACACGACCACATCGGGGGTGGCGGTGTAGCCGGCGCCGCGGTTGGTCATGCGCGCACCCCAGGGCGCGAAGGCGCTGCTCTGATTCGCAGCATAGACCGCGTAGGTGAACCCGTTGCCGGCGGCGAGGCCGGCAACGGCCTCGACCGGGATGCGAACCGCGCAGTTGCTCGGCCCGCCGGCGACCGGCTGGCCCAGGTCGGTGTAGTCGCCGCCGGTGACGACCCGCACGCGCGTCACCGCCCCGCCGGCGACCAAGACCTGCACCGTCGCCGCGGTGGCGAAGGTGCCATTCTGGAGGGTCAGGTTGTAGGTGCCGTCCGTGTAGCCGCTGCCACCATTGGTGACGGCGATCTTGCGGAGCGGGCCGGTGTTGGCCTGCTGACCGCCGACCGCGCCCACCGGGGACCGGCCATAGCAGTTGGGCAGGCGGAAGCGGTCGAAGGTGGTTGGCAGGCCGTGCTTGTAGCCGAGGACGGAGAACAGCTCGGGATAGTCGTCGATGTATTGCTCCTCGCCGTCGAGGACGAGGAGGTCGGCCGGCACCTTGGACGGATCGCAGAACATCATCACGAGCTGGCCCACCCGCTCGCTGCCGGAGAGACCCCCGCCACCCCCATTGTTGCCGCCGGGGATGAACTGCGTTGGGATCTGCCCGTTGACGAGCGGCGCCACGGTGGTGCCGATGTCGAGGTCCGTCAGGAGTCGCATCAGCACATTGCTCGGCGGCAGGCTGGAGCGCAGATAGACATTCACCCCGTTGAGCCACAGCTCGCCGGGGATCGTGCTGACGACGGAGCGCAGCGGCAGGATGAGCCGGCCGAGGGAGAGGTCGAAGAGGTCGCGGAAGCGCATGGCGTTCAGCCCCCGATGATGATGACGCGCAGCGTTTCGCCAGCGAGAGGCGGGGTCGTGAACCCCACTTGCACCTGGGTCGGGCTGATCGCGTAGGTGGTGACGCCCTCATCGGCGCCGGTGCTGGTCGGAGGCCCGGCCCGGCGCACCGTGACGGCCACATCCTGCGTGTTCAGCGCGTGATTGACGGTGAACAGGACGGTCGTGCCGTCGCCGGTGATCGTCGAGGCCGCGAAGCCGGCGCAGCCCAGGTTGGCGCGCGCCCCGGACGGGGTGCTGGCGCCGGTGCCACCCTTGTTCACCGGCAGCGGGAAGGGGCCGTAGATCTGGAACCAGTCGTTCGGGTCGGTCCCCACAACCGGATCGGTGGGGTACACATCCGGGTTGGTGGTCGTCGGGGCCGGCTTGAGCTGCCACACCGACAGCTCCTGGCCGCTGGTGCTTTGCTGGACGATGACGCCGATGTTCGAGCTGATCGGGTCGCCGTCGTCGAGGTCGGCCGCGCGCTCCCACAGGCCGCCGGAGACGCCGCCGACGCGGATGATCCACACCCCATTGGTGGACTTGTTCGTCTGGTTCTTGAGCAGGACGCGGTCACCGTCGTAGCAGGTGATCCCGTCGATCACCGGAGGGGTGAGCGGGCTGTTCAACGCCACGATGTTGACGGTGCTGCACGCCTTCACCGGGAGCAGGTAGGTCACATTCTGCGTGAGGACATTGCCGACGAGGCGGCTGTCGAGGTAGGTGCGCAGCTCGGGGTGCAGATTGCGGATGCGGACCAGCTCATCGGTGAGCGTGTTGTCGTCGCGGATCGAAACGCCGAGGTCGCGGATCAGCGTGGCGAAGCGGTTGGCGACGGCGTTCAGCTCGGCCTGCAGCGCCTCCGCGTTCACCTTGTTCTGCGGCGCCGGATCGTGCGCGAAGTTGTGGAACGGGGCGTAGGGTTCGGTGCTGGGCATGGGATTACCTGTTCACGAGGAAGTAGTCGAAGCCCATGCCGTCGAGCTGGTGGCCGCTCTCGTCGGTGGTTTCGATCTCGACGCCGATGCCAGGGCCTTCGCAGGCGATGGCATAGCGCATCTGGCCGAGGGTCTGCCCCTCAATGTCGGCCGAGCCGGGGACCTGCTCCTCGGGCTTGGTGGGATTCATAAACACGCGCAGCGTGGACACGCCGGTCTGATAGACCTCGGCATTGATGAGCTGCTTGTTCTTCGACGGGTTGCCCAGGTCGGTGTAGATCCAGCGCGCGCGCGAGGCGTATGCCGGCCCGCCGGCGGGGTCCGTCACATCGCGGAAGATCGTCGCCTCGGGGTCGAGGTAGAACACTTCTCCGTCGTTGACGAAGCACAGGCGGTCCCCGGCGACGAAGAAGGAATCGACCCGCCGGATGCCCCGGAAGGTGAACCGCTGCCACGCAAGCACCTTGGTGTCTTGGTGCCGGGTCAGGACGAAGAACACGAGGTCGCGCTCCTCGTCATGGTCGGTGCAGGTGACCATCGAGCGCATGGTCGGCCACCAGACGGCGCGCGTCAGATCGGGAAGCGGGATGCCGCGCAGCATGTCGCCGGCGCCCACAAAGTCGATGTAGTCCTTGCTGTTGCCGGTCGGGCTGAACAGGCGCACCCCATTGACGGTGGGCAGCACCGAGAAGCCATCGAGCAGCACCGGCTGCGGGCGGGTGTGGATGCCGCTCGCCTGGGCGTCGATCGAGAGGAGCCGCATGTCGCGCGCCGAGTCCGGGCCGGTGGACCACGCCTGCATGCAGGACGGGAACTGGACGATGATGCGGTTCTGCAGCGGGGCGACGGCGAGGATGCGCGCGCCGGTGTTCTCGTAGGTGGCCGTGCCGATGATGCCCGCGTCATCCTTGCCTGCCAGCTCGAACGACGCCTCGGCCGACCGCTCGGCGTACCACGCATTGCCGGAGTCCCCGACCTCGTAGGCGTAGCGGTAGCGGATGTCGCGCAGCGCGTAGTTTCCGGCGTAGGCCGCGGTGAACGGGGCATCCGTCTCGACCTGGGTGTCGCTCAAGATGGTCTTGATGACGCGCCGCTCCCCGTTCACTTCGACCTGACGACCGACTTCCAGTTCGGTCAGGAAGAGCGAGCCGGTGCCGGAGAGGCGGTTGCTGTTCGCCACGACCGTGAAGGCCGTGCCGGTGAGGTTGTAGAGGAAGGTCGGGGTCGCCGGCAGCACCGGAGCGGTGCGCGCGTTGGCGATGATGCGGCACCAGTACCGCTCCTGCCCGTTGAGCTGCATGACACCCGGCGGGGCCTCGGTGACGGCCGAGACGGGGATGGGCGCTCCGTCCACCGGCACGGCGATCATGTAATCCATCGCGCCGACCAGAGGGAGGATGGACAGGTCGTTCGTCGGCCGCTGCTGGCTCGCCCCCTCGTGGGAGAGGACGCCGCCAACCACCTTGCCGTCCGGCACGAGGTAGAGGCCCGTCTGCAGGATCGTCGGCGGCTTGGCGCACACGCGGAAGCGGAACACCAACCCGTCGCCGGGCTTGCGGTAGGTGATCCGCGTCTCCTGCGGGTCGGTGGTCTTGTAGCGGTTCGGCACCGGCTCGATGGCGTACTGCCCCAGCGCGGTCAGCGGCTCCGGCGTCTCGGTGAGCTGGCGCCACTCACCCTTGCTGGTGCAGTATTCCAGCACATAGGCCGCGTATCGCTGGTCTTGGACCAGATCGTAGTAGGGGACCGGAAGCGTCAGCACCGTGTCGCCGGGGGATGCGGTGCTGATCCAGTACCACCACCGGCCGTCCGCGAGGATGTCCTCGGGCGCTCGCGTGTTCCAGATGCGCGGGGCGCCGACCCCGCAGAAGGCGAGGTTGCCGTTCGGCGTGGACAGGTAGATCCGGTCGTCGCCAATGGTGATGACCGGCTCGAAGTCGGTGTAGGCGCCGACCTTGCCCTCGCCGTAGGCGTGCAACGGCAGGCTCTCCGTCCAGTTCGTCGGGCAGGCCGGATCTTCCACATAGGTCGGGCGCTTGTCGTCCCACACATGCAGGAAGGTGCGCCACGGCGCGGCGGCGCTGTCGAAGCGGTGCTGGATCAGCGCGACGGCCTTCTCGTTGAACAGGCGCAGGTCCAGAAGGCGCCAATCCCCGGAGGCCAGCTCCGGCGGGTCGAAGTAGATGGTTTCGACCGGGTAGGCGGTGAGCGTGTGGTTCGGCACGGTGCCGACCGGCGCCACCGTGACGATCTTCCCGTTGAGGAAGCGCGCGCCCTGCGTCCGCACATTGTCGATGCGGCCGGCACCCTTGTTCAGCGGCGGCCGGCGCACGAGCTTCCGCCCCTGCGTGGTCAGGTAGTTCTCGATGTCGTAAAACTTGTTCGCCGCGCGCGAGATGATGCCCACGCGACGGTCGATGCCGTTGCCCAGGTCGTCGTAGGTGACGGTCTGGATCTGCCGGGCCACGGTCAGACTCCGCGGATCGTCGGGCGACGGTCCCACTGTGGGATCTGATCCTCGCGGATGAACTCATCTTCCGCGAGGTCCGCCTCGGTGTTGAGAGCGAAGGTGGTCCCCTGGGACTGCCAACCCATGAGCGCGCGCTTGCGGTCATCGTACTGGCCGGCGAAGAAGCGGGCGCTCTCCGGCTCGCCGCGCTGCTGGGCAATCATCGCGCACGAAGCGTACACGATCATCATGGCGTCGATGATGCTGACGCTGGCGTCGGCCGCCATCTGCACCGGCGCGAGGTAGTCGATCCGCACCTTGTAGGGCTTGTCGCTGTACGGCCAGAGCTTGATCTGGTCGCGCTGCTCGAAGTAGAGGGGCCGCCCCTGGGCCGCCTTGAAGTCCTCGCCGCCGGCGGCCTGCTGCTGGTCTTGGTCCGCCTTGAGCGGGATGATCCGCGGGGTGAGAATGTAATAGCGGTCATCCTCGAACACGACCATGCCGCGCACCGATCCGGGGCCGGCGTTGTCCGGGTAGTTGAGGGTGTCCTGTTCGGCCTGCAGATCGACGGTCACGCGCCGCTGGGCGTTGACCCACGCGCACTCCTGCTGCGCCTTGAGCGCGGCAGCATTGATGATCGCCACATGCTGCTCATTGAGCTGCGTGGACAGGGCGCTGTTCGTCTGGATGCCCAAATGGGCGCGGACGAGCCGCTGGATCTCGTTCCTGGGAAGTCGGATCTCCACGGCTCGTCCGCTCCTTGGGCGGTTAGCCCTTCAAGGCGGAACGCACGGCAGCCAGCTTGGTCTTGGTGAGCTTGCCCGTGGTCCGCTCGATGTCGTCGGTGATGCTATCCGGGCCACCGGACAGGTCCACCAGATCCGCGAGCTGGGCCACCGCGCCGCCATCGAGGCCCTGCGCAGTCAGCGCATCGACCACCCGCTGGTTCCGGCCCGCGCTGCCGCCGCCATCGTCGAGCTGCGCCGCAGCGGCCTCGGCCTCGGCCGGGGTCATCACGGGAGTGGCGGGCGCGGAGCTGTCGGCCGAGCCGGGGAGCCGGATGTCCTCGAACGCGACGGCCGGGAGGTCGATGTCTCCGGTCCCGTCCTTGGTGGGATCGGCCAGATTGGCGATGCGTTCGAGGTCACGAGGCAGGATGGCGTCATATGCCATGCTCTTGATGATCTCGGGGTGCAGCCCCTTGGTGCCGGTCTTGTCCAGGCGCTTCGCCGCCTTGCCGGCCTCGGCCACGAACGCCTCGTACTGCGCCTGCATGGCATCGCGCAGGCGCTTGAGCTGATCGGCCGGCTCCGAGCCGAAGAAGGCAGGGAGCAGCGACACCAGCGTGCCGTTGGCCTGGGGAACCTGGGTGGTTTCGTTCAGCCGAGCCAGCTCGCGTTCGAGCTGCGCACGGGTCAGCGGGACGAACCGGGTGTGGCCCGGCGGCCAGCCGGGTTCGATGCGGACATGCCCGCCCAGCTCCTCGTACATCTTCGACATCACCGGGATCTCGTGGAGGCAGAAGGACGAGCCGGATGCATCGCGCTCGCCCGACTTGACCTCGCAGCGGACGCGCACGGCGACCGCCACGATCCGATCGTCGGTCTGCCGATCGGTTTCACCGATCACGAAGCCGGGATCGACGCCCGCGGCGAGGCGGGAGGGAATGAGGGTGTTGGGCGCCGCACCGATGTCATCGGCCTTGGGGGCGGGGTTCTTGGCTTTCGCCATGACAGGTTCCAGGGTGAGGCCCGCGCTCGGCACGATCACCATTGCGCCCGGTGCGGCTGCATACGGCAGCGCGGGGGTGGGTGCGGATCGTCGCGCTGCGCCTCTTGACGCTGAACCCCACCCGGCCAGGGCCGGGTGGGGGAGCGTGCGGGTCCGAACCGCTGGGCTGCTACCGGCCCCCGAAGGGCGCCGAGTAGCTGGATTAGGCCAGGATGCCGACCGCCTGCGAGCGGGGCATGTCGCACCACACGGTCCACTCACCGTGGATCGAGGTGCGCGACAGGCGCTGGTTGTAGGGCATCGGGTGCGGCACGGTCATCTCGGTGATGACCGGGATGATGCCGAAGTGCGAGAAGTTCCAGAAGTCGATGCGCTTGCCCCAGTTCTGCGTCGGGTACTCGTCCTTGAGCAGCGCGTACACCGGGTCGTTGACGATGAGGATGTCCTTGTAGGCGAAGCAGTCCTGCGGCAGCGAGACGCCGTACTTCTCCGCCTTCTTCATCGCGTATTCCTGGGCGCGAGCGTAGTCGAGCTTGCCAGCGATCGACCCGGTCATGCCGCCGGCGGCGCCGGTGTTGCAGAACAGGGTGACCAGCAGGTCGTACACATCGTCGCCGCAGGAGATGTAGTCCACCTGGGTGCCGCCCGCGAAACGGTTGGTCGCGCGGATGATCTGGTAGAACTTCACCATGATGTTGTCCGCAGTCAGGCCGGTGTAGAGGCCGTGCTGGAACAGCTTGTTGGTGCGGCTGCGCTTGCCGATCGAGCCGGTGGTGTTGGTGGCCGGATCGATCAGACCGGCGCGGCCGGTGAAGCACTTGGGCTGGTCGAGGTTGTCCAGCATGAACCGCTTGCGCAGGTCGTTCATCCAGTCGTACTCGACATCGTCCATCGTCTGCTCGATGATGTTGACGACGCGCTCGACCACCGAGCGGTCCTTCTCGCCGTCGCGGATGCCCTTGTTGTAGTCGATGCGGACACCGCTGCGCTCCAGGGTGTCGTACAGCACCTCGTAGCCGTAGTGGCCCTTACCCACATCGAACACCATGTCCGAGAGGGTGGACTTGTTCGAGAAGGTCAGGATGTCGGCGCCCTGCCACCACTGGAGGCGCTGGCCGCGGTTGCCCTTGACCATGAAGCGGTAGCCGCCCTGGACGGGAGGGCCGGCGTTCTTGGCGCGGCCGAGGGCGTACTTGAGGGTGCCGCTCTCGACACGGTCGAGCGAGGTCACTTCGCCGCGATTGACGATGCGGCGCGAGAGAGTCGCCTGCGCGAGCAGGTCGATCTCCTCCTGGGAGAAGGCGGTGAGGTCAACGGACATGGATCACTCCTGCGGGCTGCGTGAGAGCCGCGAGATGACCGCGTCGAGATCATCGACGGGTGCGGTGGTTTGCCGCGGCGGAGCGCCGGTCTGTGCGGGGCGCCGCGTTGGCGGGGGCTGGGACGGGGGAACCTTCGGTCCAGCCTTGGTCGTCTTGTTCACCGCACGCAGGATGTTGAGCTGCTCGTCGATCGGAAGCGCATTGAATACGGCTGCCACATCGGCTGCCGCAACGCCAGGGTACTTCCGCATGACCTCGTTGCGCGTCTCGGTGTGAGCGAGAAGCACTTGGAGTCGCGCCGCCGAGTCCTTTTCCCCCTGGTTCGTGAGTTCGGCCAGGAAGGCGTTGGTCTTGAGCTGCCCGATGTCCGGGCCGACCTGCCTCTGCTGGGCCTGCACCGGGGGTGCAGGCTGCGGGGGCTGGACGGCTGCCGGAGGGGCCTGACCACCCGGCGGCTTGGAGGCCGCGGGCTGTCGGGCCGCAGCGACGAGGCGAACGGTCGCTTCGTCGATGCCATAGACGGACACCAGTTCGTCGAGGTCGGGAGGAAGCTCGCCCTGGAAGGGTTCGAGCTTCGCCGGCTGCGACGGCTGGGCCGCTACGCCGATCTTCGAGAGGATGCCCGTCACGCGGGTGTGGAACGCCGTCAGGGCCTGCACATCCTCGGGCAAAGGCACCCGATTCTGTTGCAGAGCCAGAAGGCTCCGGTTCACCTGCGCTTGGGTCTGGATCAGTCCGGCGAGATGGTCAGGCGGCACAAACCCGAGGTCACCCTCAAGTTCATAGTCGTCGATCACCTTCGAGAAGTCCTTGCCCCTCTGAATGAAGGGTTCGGCCTCCTTGAGCTGCCGGGAGGTCTGCTCCAGCCGGCCGAAGATGGTGTCGAACCGCTTGGCGGTTGACTCCTTCCAATGCCGGCGCTCCTCGTCGGAGGGCTTGAGCGCGTTGAGGTCAGAGAGCTGTTCATCCTGCGCCGGAGGAGGAACGGGCGGCTTGGCAGCCGGGTCGGCGGAAGCCGGGGGCTGCTTGGGCGGCACGGCCGGCTTGGCTGCCGGCTTGGCATCGGGCTTCACCGGCTGGGGCCGACTCAAGCGCGATACCACATCCTCGACGGCGTCGGGCTGTTCGGCGGGCTTGGCGAACCTGCCGCGCTCGTCGCGCGGAAGCTCGGAAGCTCCGTCGTCGCCGGCAGGCGGTGCCGGCTGTTGGGGGGCCTCACTCGGGGCCGCTGCAGCGCCGGAAGCGTCCGGCTGCGTGAGCTGCGCGGCACCGGGATCGCTCCCCGGTTGAGAGGTGGGCGATTCCTCTCGGGTTTCCTGCCCGTCTGCGCCGATTGCCATGTTGTGGCCGGAGTCTATGCCGACCCACCAGTGGTTGCAAGGGGGTCGTCAACCCATCGGGGTTGGCGCCGCCTGCTGCCCGTTGATGGCGTTCTGCGCCGGGTCGGGCTGCTTCGCCGGGTTGCCCTGGAGGTCGGGGTTCTTGCCGCCGGGGGCGGGCGGCTTGGCCGCGGCCAGCATCTGCTGGGCGAGATGCTGGGCGATCATCATGGGCGAGACGGTGGGGAACGCCTTGTCGATGGTCGCCTCGCCGCCGAGCAGGATGGCGTGCTGCTCAAGGACCGCCTTCGGGTTGAACGGCATACCGCTGACCTGACACGCCTGCGCGACCTGCATCAGCGCCTCGGCCAGCATGGCGAGCTGCTGCACCTTGGTCTGCGCGTCCAGCTCGGCGGTGAAGCTCGAATGGACCTTGACGCGCAGGCGGCGGAACAGGCTCTCGCGGGTGGTCGGCTCGACCGAGCCGAAACGCTGCACCATCTCCGCCTGGAACACCGGCTCGGCCAGCGTCTCGACCTGCTTGGCGAGGTCGTCCTGCCCGAGCGGGGCGCCCTGCTGGAGCAGCGGGACGATCACCGAGAGCGCCTGCGGGGCCACCTGCTGCCGGGCGCGCTCGCGCGCCTCGGTGACGATCTGCAGGGCTTCGTCCTCGTCATAGACTTCGGGCCAGTTGGCGAACGGCCCGGCAATGTTCCTGACCTCCTCGACGGTCAGCTCCTGCAGCAGCTCCTCGCCAATCGCCTCGATCATGCCTTCCAGCTCGCGCTTGAGGTTGTCCTGGCGGAACTTGGTCGCCACCTGGGCGCCCTGGCTGGCGACCGTGACCTCGGTGGCGTAGTTCGCCACGCCGGTCGCGCCAAGGCTCTGCGTGGGCAGCGCGCCCATCGTCGCCATGTCGCGCTCGTCCTGGGAGGTGTTGAACGCCTCGGGGGTGTGCTGGTACTTCAACCACATCACCAGATCCTCGATCTTCTGCTGCGTGGTGCCGAAGTTGATACCGCGCATCTGCCCTTCGGGGATGTTCGAGAGCTTGACCATCTCCTTCTCATCGACCCCGGCGGCCTTGTTATAGACGCCGCGCGGCAGCGACAGGTTGCGCGACTTCTCCTCGTCGGTGCGCTTGCGGTGGATGCGGTGCTGGATGTCGCGCTTGAGTTCCACATCGGAGGCGCCGTAGATTTCGTTCGGGACGCGGTTCGGGACCGCGACGGCGAAGCGATACCACCGGCGGCTGGTGCGCTGCGGGATCTCCTTGCGGACCACATGGGAGATGCCGCGAATGAGGGTATAAACCGTCCGATCGCGCTTCGAGTGGATCTCGCGCACGAGGTAGAGCCGCTTCTTCGGGTCCACGCCCTGGGTGCCGACCACGCCGGTCTGGCCGGGGGTGATGGTCGGCGCGGTGCGCTGCTTGTTCCGGCTCGCGCGGTTCTTGCTGTTCGGGTCGGTGGAGGTGTTGTTGGTGTCCCACGGCTGCGCCGCGGTCAGCTCCTCGGGCAGCACGCCGTAGGTGTTGCCGTCCGCGCCAGTGGTGAACGGGTTGTCCTTGAGGATCTGCTCGCCGGTGATGAGCGCGTCATGGAACATGAACGCTGCATCGTAAATGTCCACGAGATCCAGGGCATCTTCACTGATGCCGAAGGCGTCGAGGGGGACGCGCTGCAGCTCAATGCCATACCACCGCTGGATGCGCGCCTTCGCCTTGAGGCTCGCCAGCAGGTCGAGCATCTGCTGGTAGCGCGCATCGTTCTTGTCGAACTCCTTGTCGGCGTACAGGCTCATCAGCGACTGCAACTCGGCCAGCGCATCGCTCTCGTCCTTGTCGCCCGGCACGGGGTTCAGCGACTCGGCGTTGTATTGCCGGCGGAAGCTCCACTTGAGGATGGCAGCCGGGTAGGTGTAGGCGTCCTGCGCCCACGCCTGGGCCTTCTTGATGAAGCCCGCCTCGTCGAGCAGGTCGCGCTCGATGATCTCCAGCGTCTCCGCGAAGGTCTGCGTCATCGGGTTGGTGGTGTCGGGCGGCGGCATGCCCGGCATCTGCGGCGGCTTCACCTGGGGCTTGGCCTCGTAGCCGAAGGCGAAGTCGCTGGGGACCGTCAGGGCGGTGATCTGCAGGCCGTCGCGGTAGATGTACGGCACGCGCACGCGCCGATCGTCCTTGCCGTTTTTCAGCTCGTGCTGGGTCTGCCCGCGGCGCGGGTCGGTCGGGTCGAAGCGGGCCGGGAACAGCGACTTGTTGGCCTCGCGGAACTCGAACAGGGCGTTCGCGCGCTGCGTCAGGTTGTCGGTGCGATTCCACCAGCTCGTCACCTGCTCCTTCACGCCCTCTGCGACCTCCGGGCGGACGGGCTTCGCCGGCGCGGCGTTGGTGTCGGTGGCGGCGGTCGCGGCGATGAGGGACGGGTTCATGGCGTGCGACTATAAACGACGATCCCCACAGGGGAAGCCTGCGGGGATCGTCGTCGCGTTCTATGGGTCGCGGTGACCGATTACTCGGCCAGATGCTCCAGGGTCACCAGGGTGCGGCCGGCGGTGATCGCGGCGTTGGTGGTGACGAACACCAGATCGGTCGAGAGGATGCCGACATTCTCGACCGCGTGGGCGCCGACAGCCATGATGGCGGTCGGAGCGGCCACGAAGTAGGCCGCCACATCGGCGCCGCTGGCGATGGTGATGCCAGTGCCAGTGCGGAGGGTGATGACGCCCGCCGCCACGGTGAAGGTGACCTTACCGGCCGCCGGGGTGGCGCTGTAGTCGAGGATCTCACCATTCAGCACGACCACCCACAGGTTGGTCGGCACGCCGGCGGTCACGGTCGCGGCACCGTTGGCCGGGGTCGTGGCCGACAGGTCGGACGCATCGAGGGTCTGCGTCGAGCTGGCGGCCTGGGCGGCGGCCTGGAACACCTTGACCGTCTCGGTCTGCGGGGTGGCGAAGGCGTTGCCCTGCGGCTTGCCCGAGAGGGCGTCGGGCAGGTTCACGCCGTACACGCCGATGGTGCCGTCGGCGCCCGGACGATCGACGCGCAGCTTGACGCGCTTGGTGGCGCGGGTGCGCTCCGAGCCGGAGCCGATGCCGCGGACGAAGGCGCCGTGGCCCTTCTCGCCGGTGGCGACGGGGGTGGTGTGGGAGGTCGCGGCGAGCGTGAGCAGGTCCGCGATGAGGACGAGGGCGGCGTTGAGGGCCATGTGGACTTCCGAATCTCCCGATCAATCGGGTTGAAGGCGGCGCGGTGGCCGCGGGGTTAGGTGGCTACCCTAATCGATGTCCTCGTCCGATGCAACCGCCTCGCCCAGCTCCCGCGCCCGCGCGCGGTTGATGCGGTCCACCATGTCTTGGTTGGCGCGCACGAAGGGATCGTTGGGCATCATCACGGGGACTTCACCCACAGGGAGCGTCTGGTACTCCGTGGCCGCGTCGAACGCGGGGTCGAGGGTGTCGTCATGCACACCGCGAGGGAACGCGCGATGCTCCGCCTCGAACACGGTCAGCCACCGGGACTCCTCGGGGACGCAGATCATGCCGGCGTTCAGCATGCCCTGGTACGGCATGCTGCGCTCCGTCTTGTCCATCCGGCGGCCGGGCAGAGGCTCCAGCGACATGAAGTACCCCGACATCTCCATCTGCTGCCGGAGGATGGGCTGGAAGAGGTTGAGCAGCGCGCCGCGCTCGCCCTTCACGAACTGCGGGCGCCAGAGCTTGTGCATGTTGATGAGCGTGCGCGCCACCACGGCGTAATCCGGCGTCTGCGCGCGCCACACATCCAGGCAGATCAGCCGCTTCATCTGGTCCTTGGCCCACACTTCAATGCAGGTGAAGTCGGGGTCCTTCTTGTTCACCTGCTTTTCGGTGGCCGCGAAGTCGATGTAGAACACGGGCCGCAGACCGAGGCGGCTCTTGATCTCGATGCCGGTCCCCGGCAGATGGACGAGGCGCTTCGGATCGAGGTGACCGCCCTCCATCTTGATGGGATTCTGGTTGTATTGGCCCTCGTAGTTCGACTGCATCGCCGCCTTGAGGGCGGCAGTCTCGTCGGGGCCGATGCGCGCGCTGTGCAGGAGGTCGCCCTCCTCGCGGACAGCGTAGGTCTTGCCGCAGAACTCGACGATCGTGCGCCGAGGGGCCTCGTTCGGGAGGACGATGTGGGTGTATTGGTCGGCGCCGCGGATGCTCTGCTGGCCGAGCAGGTAGCCGGTCGGGTCGCGCTCGTGAAGGCGCTGCATGATCCCGGTGATGGTGCCGGTGGCTTGGTCGTTGAGACGGTTGCGGAAGGTTTCACCGAGCCACTCGTTCACCTTCTCGCGCACCGTCTCGCTCATCGCGTCCTTCGAGAGCAGCAGGTCGTCCCAGATCAGATGGTCGCCACCGCGGCCGGTGATCGTACCCTCCGCACCGGCGGCGTTGCGGGTCGCACCGTTCATCGTCTCCCACTCCGCCTCCGTCTCCTTGCGGATCAGAACGCTCGGGAACAGCGCGCGATACCAGTTGCTCTTGACGATCTCCAGGGTCTTGCGGCTGTCGCGCGCCGCGAGCGCCGCCGTCGCGGCTGCCGAGAGGACGCTGGATCGATAGTTGTCCTCCCGCCCGATCATCCACGCCGGGAAGCATTGCGCGATCAGCTCCGACTTGAGGAAGCGCGGCGGGATGTTGATGATCGTCCGCCGCAGGTCGCGCTTGTGGACCGCCGTGAAGATGTCCGCGAGGTAGTCGAGGTGCCAGTTCCACGCGATCGACTTCCCCGCCATGAAGTAGCGGAACGCGACGAAGCAGGCGAGATTGTGACGAGCCGCTTCGCGCAGATGGACGAGCAGGTGTGCCGCGCGCGTCGGATCACGACGATGCAGCGCAACGAACTCGTCGCGGCTCGGGAAGTCGGTCGGGTGAATGATCTTCACAATCCTACCTTATTCTTCATTACAACATGGTCAATGTCATATTGTACCCTATGTCACCTGTCCAGATTGGTAGAAGCGCAGAGAAGTAGGTAGGTTAGGCGAGCAGCGCGGCGGCGATCGACTCGGGGGAGCTGACATGCGGTACAATCTGACACTCCCCCGCCGGTGAGGCGGGCAACGCTGCGCGATCCTGCTCGATCTCCGCAGGCTTGGCCTTGGCCGCCGCGATCAGCTCGCGCAGCGCGTTGTCGTCGGCGTCCAGCATGTTGCCGGCCGTCTGGTGCAGGTGCAGGTGGTTGTGGGTGCTGGGTTCGCTCTGGCCCATGCCCAGCATGTCGCCGGCCGCCTTGAACCCCTTGATGGCCGTTTCGAGGTCGCCGGCGATCGCCGCCATGCGCGCCACCGCGGTCGTCTCCATGAGGATCTCATCGGGGGTCGGAGGAACCGAGATGTCCTCCAGCCGCTCGGAGAGATGCTGCTGAAACCGCCGCACGGCCTGGATGATCGGCGGGCTGCCCTCCACCGGCGGGCGCTTGGGGATCTTGCGACCGCGTGACGGGGGCGTGGAAGTGGCGGGCATGCCGGAGCATAGCGGATTGACGCAGATTGGAATACCCCCTCCGGGGGGAGGGGGAGTCCCTGCGCATCTGCAGAGACGGGGGTGGGGTACGGGGGTGGGGGTAGGTAGGGTTGGGTAGAATGGGGAAGGAGGTTTCGGCAATGTGTGGTATAGCGGTAGAGTGGCTATTGGAGGAGTCCCTGCGCGGGACTCCAGCGACCCAGGGCGCCCCTAGGGGGCGGCCCGGCCAGCGCGGGCCGGATGAATCAGGCGCACAAGTCAAGCGAAACCTACCCAATGCTGCGCAATAGATCGAGCGCGCAAACAACCTGGCGAACGATGCAACGCACATGCACGCAACCTTGCACAAGGACGCACAAGGATGCAGCGACAAACTGGCGCACGATCACGCGCAGCATGGCGCAGCATGGCGCAGCATGGCGCAGCATGGCGCAGGGTCGGGCAGGGTCGCGCCGGATCGATGATCCGCCAACCTGTCACAATGTACCAGCTTTTTTCAAAATCATAGATTACACGCGCGCGCCGCGCCCGGCCCCGCCGCCGAGGCCCCTCCCGCCCACCCCCTCTAGGCCCCTCTAGGCCCTTTCACATACACGGGGAAATATATCCATGCCATTAGGTACAAAATGACAGAACGGGAAACACACAAAGACTCCCAACCCTTCCCGTTGTATGTAATGGGTCACATACAAACAAAACGGGCCGCGCGTTCCCGCGCGGCCCGGTCGTCGTCGTTGCGTACATGGCCCCGTCAGTCCCGGCCGCCCCCTTCGTCACCGAGCAGGACGGCGACCAGCACGCCAAGCAGGCACAAGGAACAGGTGCAGGCCAAGGCGTCGTGTGGGTGCATCCATCCCGCACACGCGACCGAGCCGCCCACCGGCCAGACCGCCGCCGCCGCGACCCACGCGGCGGCGGCCCAACCCTTACGATCTGGGCGCATCCCAGCCCCCCATTGCATCGAGTTCGCCCCGGCGGCCCCGGCGACCCGCATGCCGAGCATCGGCCAGGAGCGCATCGGACGCAGCCCGCTCAATCGCGGCAGCATCGGCCGCGGTCGCGCATCCGGCCGCTTCCTCCGTTTCCCACCACGGGACCGACGCCCCGCCCTTGCCGCTGGCGCTGGCGCTGGCGCCCTTGCCGCTGGCGGCAGAAGCAGGTGCAGGCGCGACGAGCATGGGCAGGGAGTACGATTGCGACAGGGTCAACCCGTCCACCACGCCGCGCACCCACCGACCAACCCGCAGCGAGCGCGCCCCGTGGCGCATCAGCAGAACGCGCGACCCGTTCAACCACGCCGCACCGATCAAGAGGGACGCATCGACCGCGTCCATGCGCCCGACGATGCGCGCCGCCGCAGCGGTGTCCGACTCCGCGCCACGCGCGACCAAGCCCGGCCCGCGCAAGATCCCGTTGTGGACCAAGGCGCCCCACGCAGTCGGGAAAGGATGCGTCATGGTTTCATCATTGGCCCCGTGCGTTGCATAGCGCAAATGAACCGCGACCTCATACGGCCGGACCGAGCGAGCGAGCGCACGCGCAGCCGCGACCAGATCGGCGGCCGACATCAGACCGCGCACGATGCGAACGCGCGACCCAGGGCCGATTGCCTTGTATGCGATGCCCGCACCGTGCGGGTTGCCCTTCCAGGCCGCGCGCAGGTTGTCGGGATCGAGCGCGGCGCGCATCGCATCGCCGCCGCCGAGGGCGTGAAGAATCAAGCACATGGTTAGACGCTTTCCGGGTTGGCGGTGACAGCAGAAGCAGAAGCAGAAGCAGCAGAAGCAGAGGCGGCGCCCGAGTAGCGACCGCCCCACCACGCGACCGCGTCAGCATGCGCGGCGCGGATCGAGGCAGGCAGCGCGACCGGCAGACCATCGGCGCCGATCCGTTGCTGGGCATCATCGGGCGCCGAATCCGCGAACCACTCCGCGACCGCCTGGACCAGACGAGCGGCGCGCAGACGCCCGAGCAAGTCGCCCTCGACACGCACGGCGCCCTGGAATAGCCGCAGCTCGATCAGTTGCAGCCCGCCCGAGATCGAGACGCCCGACCGGACCGAGATGGCATTGTGCTTTTGACTGTCCACGCGCGGCGCACCGTAGTGCATCGAGTCATTCCGCCGGCCCGAGAGGCGGCGCCAACAATCGCCCACAACATGGGCGCCATTGCTGTCCGTCCGCCACGCCGCGGCAGTCTCGAACCACTCTTGTACCTTACGATGTGACCCAACCGGGATGGAGAAAGTAGCATGAAAGCCGCAGCCCCGCGCCGCGCCAGCGCGCGGGTTCCAGTTCCCATCAGTCATTGCCGCATGCCACGCCGCAAGCCTCGACTCAAGCGCGGCCCAGGACATCGGCGGTGACACGACCTCCGCCGACGCCTCGCCCGCCTGGGGCTGGATGCTCGCATCCGACTCGCAGCGCCAGCCGCGCGGCACCAGATAGCCACCCGCCTCGCGGCGGCGCGCGTCAGAAACGCACAGCTCGACTTCAACGCCGACGAGATCGAGCGCCAGATCGTCGCGGATGCGCGACCGGCTCGCATGGTAGCCCGAGCGCGACCGGATCACCATCCCCGAGCGCACACCAGACGATCCGGCCGAGCGCACACCAGACGATCCGGCCGGCGCACCGTAGGGCCGGCGCATGCGCGCCGGACGAGTACCCGGCCAGGAGAGTCCGTCAGCACCGCACGCAGCCCGGAAACGCGCATCCGTCCGCAGCCCCGCCGCCAGCGCATGCCAGCTTGCCCGGTTATCGTCGGAGAGCGACGGTAGCGACGAGGCCCAGCCGTCGCGCGCTCCGGCGCGCAGCCACAGCCAGACCGCGACGGCCCGGTTGAGGGATTGCCGGGGGATCAAGGTGCCGGGATGGTCGAGGTTGCCCATGCCGTATTGCGACGGCCCCCACGCCTGCCAATCGGCCGGGACGGGGCAGGCATCCCCGGCCGCCGCGCGCATGTCGCCAACCAGATCAGCGACCGCATCGCGGCGCGCATATGCCAGCCAGTACCCAGCCGCCGCCGCAGTCGGGTCGTATATGCCGGCGCTGCGCAGGGCTTCCGACCAACGGCGCGCGGCGTCCACGCGCCGCGACTCCGCCGCCGCCGCAATGCGTCCCGGTTCGGTCCGCACCAGTTCCGGCGCGCGCTCCCGGCTGCGCCGGATCTCGCGTTCCCTGCGAACGCTCCGCGCCGTCGCCAGATGCGCCCGCAGCATGTCGAGCCACTCGGCCGCGCCGCTAAAGGTCTGGCGCATCCAGCGCGCAGCGGAGAGAGCATCAAGAGGCACGCCAGCGCGCGACAGCATGCGCAGGTCCGCCGCGGGCCAAGTCGCCAGCCGCCCGACCGCGGTGCGCGCCTCCGCCAGCGCATCGCGCCCGCGTTCCACCGCCGACCGCGGCGCCCCAGCCGCCGCGCGCCGCGCCTCGCGTCCCACATGCGCCGCGCGCCGACAGGCACGCCACGCGCGCGCCAGCATGTCACGCAATGCGCGGTCGTCCGCCACCGTCGCCGCGCCGCGCCAGTGAGTCGCGCCGTCCGGCCGCAACAGCTCGACCAGGGTTGCAACGGGGGCAGAAACGGTGCGCGCCGCCGACCGGACCTCATACGAGTTGGACCACAACATGTCCGCCAGATAAGCACGGGTCAGCGAAAGATCGGACGGCAGGGCGTCAGCGATCGCGCGCAGGGTTGTGGATGGTTTGGTCATGGTTCCTCCACCGGGGGGTTGTTCCGGTAGGCACTTCCTAGCAGGTTCCCAACAATGCGCAAGCCCTCGCTTCCATTCGCCTTCCTGCCCGACCACGCCCCACCACGCCCACCTCTGCCAACACCATACAGAAGCAGACGAGAAAGGGCAGGGTCCATCAGAACTCGAAAACCGCAAGGGCGCAGGATCGCACCCAGCCCAGGGGTGCAGGGAGGGACCGGCACAATCCTTCGCCAATCGGGCGGAAAACGGCCCCAGCGTCGATCCGATTCCGGCCGAGCTGTGACACGGTTTCCCCTCCAATCGGGTCAGATTGACACGAAAAGGGAGGGATCGGGCGCCAGGTTCTTTGGCCCTTGTGAGTGTTTGCGAGTGATTAGCAATCACTGAGAGTGATTGAGCGCCTGGTGAATGGTGCGCTCGATTTTTCGCGCGCCCTGCCCCCGCCCGCGCGCCCGCGCCCGTGCGGGCCCCCGCCCCGGCCCCCGCCCCTATTGCGCGGGATGATCCGCCCATCTACGGAGGCTGCGCTGCGAAATCTACGGAGGCTGCCATTTCATTTTCTAGAAAATAGAATGGATTTTCCAATGCTTCCGCATCACATCCAAGATTCCCTGTTGACGCCCGATCCGTCCATGCTACAAGGCGCCTCCAGATCACACCCCACTGGCGGCATTGCCGCAGGGAGCAGACGATGACGATGCCCCGCAAGGACTACACCGCGATCGCCCGTGCTGTGAGCCGGGCCTATGCCGGCACCTCTCGCTGTGATACGCCGATGCGTGCCGTCCTCCTGACGGCGCAGATGCTGGCCGAAGAAATCACGAAGGACAACCCCAACTTCGACAAGCACAAGTTTTGGCACGCCTGCTTCCCCGACGACGGGGAGGAGGCGTAAGCCATGCGGCTGACCTTCCGCAACGACCGCTTCATCGCCGTCTGCACCTACGAGGAGCGCGGCGCCCCGAAGGGCGCGGGCTTCCGCTGGGACAACGCCGCCAAGGTGTGGTGGACCGACGATGCCGCCAAGGCCGCCCGCTTCATCGACTACGCCGATGAGCAGGCTTCCGCCCGCCTCGTGGCGGTGAGCCGCGCGAGCAAGGCCAGCGCCGCCGCCGATGTCGAGAGCGCCGTCGCCGCCGATCCGCTCGTCGAGAAGATCGTCGCCGCGCAGCGCGCCGTGCTGGCGGACGATGCCCCGACCCCCTACCCGTATCAGCAGGCCGGGTCCGCCATGATGACCCTGCGCGAGCGCGGCGGCATCCTGGGCGACGACATGGGCCTGGGCAAGACGCCGCAGGCGATCATCTTCGCGCGCCACCTGCTGCGCAGCCGCCCCGATGCGCTGGTGCTGGTGATCTGCCCCGCCGCGGTCGCGCCCAACTGGCAGCGCGAGTTCGACCGCTGGGTCGGCGTCGAGGCCACCCGCCTCAAGGGCGTGCGCGCCCCCATCCTCCCCAAGTCCGGGGTCATCATCTGCCCGTACAGTGTCGTGGGCGCTCCCAATGTCCTCGACGCCCTGCGCCTGCGGTCGTTCGCGGCGATGATCTGCGACGAGTCCCATTTCATCAAGACGCCCACGGCGGCGCGCACCGTCGCCGTGTGGGAAACCCTGCGCGCCCGCGCGGAGCGGGTGTGGTGCCTGACCGGCACGCCCATCCCCAACCGCCCGCGTGAGATCGCCCACATCTGCGCCGCGCTGGCCCCCGAGGTGTTCGGCAGCGAGTGGAAGTTTCTGCAGCGGTACTGCGGCCCCCAGCAGGTCTGGACCGGCCGCAAGTATGTCACGACCTACGACGGAGCGACCAACCTCGACGAGCTGGCGCAGAAGCTGCGCGCCAGCATCCTCATCCGCCGCACCAAGGCCCAGGTGCTGCCCGAGCTGCCCGCGAAGCGGCGCGAGATCGTCGAGCTGGACGGCGGGAACACCGCGCGCCGCATCGACACGACCGGCGTGGACATCCTCGCCATCCGCGAGCAGATCGCCGGGGGGACCATCCCGGCGTTCGACGAGGTGAGCCGGCTCCGCCACGCGGAGGCGATGGATCGCGCCAAGGCCACCGTGGAGTGGCTGGTGAACGATCTGGAGCAGGACGACGAGCCGGTGGTGGTGTTCTGCCACCACAAGGATGTCGGCCACATGATCGCCAAGGGCTGCCAGGACGCAGGCCACCTGCCGATCTATGTCGATGGCGACACCGATCCCGCCATGCGGCAGGCCGCGGTGGACCGCTTCGCCGCTGGCGAGGGGCGCGTGTTCATCGGCACCATCGGTGCCGCCGGCACCGGCATCAACGGACTGCAGAAGCGCGCGACCAAGGTGGTGATGGCCGAGTCGAGCTGGACGCCCGGCGACAACGAGCAGGCCGAGGACCGCGTCTGCCGCATCGGCGCCGTCGCCAACCGCATCCTGCGCGTCATCTACCTCATCAGCGCGGGCGGGATCGACAGCTATGTCCTCCACCTCGTCCTGGGCAAGATGGCGACCGTCCAGGCCGTGCTGCGCGAGGCCGACATGGTCGAGGAGGCGGAGAAGATCGTCGTGGAACCCGTGCAGGCCCGCCAGCGCGCCGAAGCCACCCGCGAGATCGACCCCGCGCTTGTCAGCACGATCATGGGCGCGGTGCGCAAGCTCGCCGGCCTGTCACCGGACGGCGCCACGATCCGAAACGAGGAGGGCTTCAACGCCTTCGACTTGGAGTTCGGCATGAAGCTCGCCCAGGTCGCCAACCCGACCGACCGGCAGGTCAAGGCCGCCGCCCGCATGCTCTCCAAGTATGTCCGCACGCAGATCCCCGAAGCGACGGACGCGATCATCACCGTCCTCTCCACCGTCAACCGAGCGCAGGAGGTTCAGTGATGAGCAAGCAGGTGCTTCCCCCTGGTGGCGTTCCGCGCGTCCTGCGCGAGTGCCGCAAGGTCATCATCGACCACCCCGGCAGCACCCGCGAGGCTATCGTCGCGGAGACGCTCGTGCGCGTCCTGCTGGGCGAGCGCAAGGGCAATGAATACATCACCCATGCGCGCTACCTCGCGCTGCGCGAAGGGGGCGTCAAGTGAGCCATTGCACCGAGGGGAAAACCGTCGTCGCCAACCGGGGCCACAACTGCCACTGGTGCGGCCAGCGCATCCGCGCAGGCGAGAGGTACATCACCTACTGCTACATGGACGGCGGCTCCGCGACTCGCATGAAGCTGCATCCCGAGTGCCACGCGGCCTGCGGGCGCTTCGTCGAGCAGACCGGCGAGACGGAGTTTGACCCCTACACCTTCACCAGAGGCTGCACCTGCGAGGGCGGCGACCGTGGACACGGTCACTACCCCGAGCGCAACACCATCTTCGTCCCGAAGTGGACGGAACCTGTCACCCCGGTCTAATCCTAGACCATTCCCCGAGGCCCCTATGCCTATCCCCGCCACCATCACCATCGACCTTGCCGACCGCACCGCGCTGGCGCAGACCGCCGCTGTGCTGCTCGCCCTTGCCAGCACCGCGACTCCCACCACCCAGCCCGCGGACCTCTCCACCGAGGCCACCCGCCCTGCCCGCGCCCGCGGCAACAAGGCCACGGCCCCCGCCGCCCCGGCCACCGAGGCGCCCGCCTCCCCGGCCGCGCCCGCCACCGAGGCCCCGGCCACCGAGGCGCC
>JAEHJW020006409.1_pt1 | contig 49039 bp, 73 predicted proteins | sample 9271431 | NCBI WGS metagenome assembly JAEHJW02
GTTGAAATGATTGCGTTACGAATCTAAATGGGTTTGAAAAACCCAAAGCGGGCGGGGCATTTTTTATTTTTCTCTCAAACTGGCAGAAAAGTAAAATCGAAGCATTTCACCCGCTTGCGTACAACGGTGAGCGTATGTGTCTGTGTGGGAATACGAAGAACGGATTTATCCACCGACACGAATGCTCGATACGAGAACCGAACTTAAATAACTTACTGAACCCCACATAGCATATACGCTGTGTTATAAAACGTTTTTATTATGGCTTTTTCAAAACAACAACGAGAAAAAATACATTCAAAATATCAAGGCAAATGTGCTTATTGTGGCTGTGAAATTACTTTAAAACAAATGCAGATTGACCACATTATACCGCAACGAGAATTTTTATCACATGTGAAAAACAGGTTTAGAATACCATATTTTCTTAATCATTTAACGGAATTTGATGTAAACAACGAAGATAATTTAAACCCTGCATGTGTGGTTTGTAATAAGTGGAAATCAGCACACGATTTAGAACTATTCAGGAGTGAATTGTTTGAACAAATAAAACGCTTAAATGCTTACTCCTCAAATTATAGAATTGCAAAACGATATGGACTTTTAGAAGAATCATTAAAACCAATAAAGTTTCATTTTGAGCAGTTCTTAAATGTTTTATAACGGCTGCGGTATGCGGTCGTTGCCGATTTATCAAATTAGTAATAACTTAATTAAAATAACAAAAGTATGAATAGAGAAAAAACTATCAACGAAGCGGAAGGCAATGCCGTATTACCGCTTGTTAGCACCAGTACGGATTGGGAACTAAAAGGACATTCTCACCAAATTGCTGATACTGGCGATTATGATGGATACTATGAAATTACTAATGGCAAAATATCATTACTCACAAAAGATGATGACGATGAAGCATTGCAACCAATTGTGGATGCCTTAAATAATTCTGGCTGTAAATTCTATCAAGACGATTGGTTTGAATTTGAAAATAAAATGCTAAAAGATGAAAATAAGAGACTAAAATTCATGATTGAAAATGGTCTTGGATGGAAAGATATGGAAAACGATATTTCACCGATGCACGAAATTTAGTATTGGTGCTAACTACAGATTAGCGAAATTAAACTTTTTGAACTATGCCAAACACTGAATATTCGGAGAAAGTAACAAAACGATTTTTAGAATTGGTTGAGCATCATGCTATACTTCCAAACGACCTAGTTAAAATTATTGAACCTATTTCAAAAAGTTTGAGATTAAGAACTAGAACTAATTTTGCAAACGAGATTGGGAAAAGTTATAATGGTTCTAAATATCAATTGAGCAAATGTAAAACAGTAAATATTGATGGACAAATATTTTATATTACTGATGAACCTGATTAATATCAGTTTTTCATATGACAACACTCATAAATATTTACTTGTAACAAACAATTTATTCGCTTACATTTGAATTTATGTTCAACTTTTTTAATCTAATCAATTCATGAGAGAGTTGTTGCCGGGGCTTCGGCTCCGGTTTGTTTAAAAACCTAAAATATGGATAGCAGGGAAATAACGATACGATATATAAGACTTAATAAGTCAAATATTTGGGATTGGTCAAATTTAAATATAGTCCAGAAAGAGGATTTGATAAATTTGCACGAGCCAGAAATAATTGAAAGGCTAAAACAAAAGAGGAAAGAAATTGATTTAGATTATATTGTCTCAACTGTTTATAATTATTATTCGGTTGATAAATCAAATTTAAACTCCAAAAGGCGTTCAAGAGAAACAGTTGTTCAACCTCGTCAAATATGTATGTATTTTGCGAAAGAATTACTTAAAATTTCATTAAATCAGATAGGTTCAGGATTAGGAGGCAAAGACCATGCAACATGCCTCCATGCTCATAAAACTATTTTAAATCTAATAGAAACAGATAAAAAAATCAGAAATGACATTGAAATATTAACCAAAAAACTAAATAAATGAAACCAATCGAATTGCATAAATCGCAACATCATTCTCAAAGATTCATTCGAAACTATATTGGTGCTACCATAATAATATTTACTTTTTTTATTTCTCCAATTTTTATTGTTGGAAGTATTAAATTTGAAAAAGTTATAAATGAACGGGATTCATTAAGAGTTACCAATAAGTTTAAAGATGAAAAAATAGATTCCTTTAAATTAGTGGTCACATTTCATGTTCAAGTACTTCAGACGATGAAAGACCTGGACGAACAGAAAACAAAAGATATTTCCTATCTTAAATCACGAAAAAGAATGACAAAAATCATACTTATTTCTGATACATTGCATCAAAAAACATTGAAAAAAGCAAAAAGAATGAATATCTTTAAATAAAAAATGCCATGAATCCTAATCTAATCGCACAGGCTATATTTGAATTTTATTTAAAGTATGCAGATGTTGAAGGTGAACACGATTTTGTAACCGAAGACAAAGTATATTTTAAGTATTATTTAAGCAATTCGCCAACACCTGAAATAACAGTTCATGAAATTTATATAGATGAAATCGAACAATCGAAGGATTTTATTAATAATGTTGAGCATGTTTTAGAAGGGATACTTTTTGATTATTATTATCTTAACGAATAAGTTAATGGAAAAAATTAAAATTAAAACAGTAATAGATACTGGTAAAAAATATCAGGATAAATCAATATTTTCAATAGAATTAGAAGACGGACGTAAAGGTTCATCTTTCGAATCCGATGCTTTAAAATGGTCGGGTGAAATGGAATTGGAAATAAAAGAAGGCAAAGAATATCAAGGCCAAAAACAATTCATATTTTCACTTCCAAAGCCTCAAAACCAAAAAGGCAATTTTCCAATGAAAGATTATACATTTGATAAAAAGAAGGCCTCTCTCGAATGTGCAATAAATTCAATAAAATTAACAGACAATAAAGTCACTTCAGTCAATATTATTGCATTAGCAACAGAATATTTTAACTATTTAAATACAAAATAATGAAAATTATTGATATAAAAAGAAAGTCTGGTGAAATATATCATTGTTTAATAGATGATGATGATTATGAAAAAGTAAATCAATACAAATGGCATATTAAGAAAATAGGAAATAATATATATGCCGAACACTGGTTGCCTAAAAATAAAACATTATTAATGCATTGGCTAATATTAGATTTAAAAGAACGAATTATAGATCATAAAGATTGTAATGGATTAAACAATCAGAAATCAAATTTGAGATATTGTAATAAATCACAAAATGCTATTAATACAAAAAGAGTAAGAGGTAAATCAAAATATAAAGGGGTATCTCAAGCTCAATCACACGGTATTTATTATAATAGTTGGTATGCCTATGCCTATAGTAACAATAAAAGATATTTTTTAGGTCAATTCAAAACTGAAAAAGAAGCTGCAATTGCTTATAATTTAAAGTCTATCGAATTACATGGAAATTTTGCTAAATTAAATTCTATATGATAAAATTTATTGATGAATTAAATAATAAAATAACTATACCTCAAGAACATTGGTATGAATCAAGCAAAAATAAAGGAACTTGGTTGCCTTCAGTAACGACGTTTTTAGATGCTTATCCAAAAGGAATAGCTTATATAATTTGGCTTAAACAAGTTGGTTTGAATGCCTCTCAAATCTTAAAAGAAGCAGGAGAGATAGGAAGCAATGTACATTCTGCAATAGACCAATTTGTAAAAAGCGGAGAACTTAAATATTTGAGTTCAGACCAAAAAGAATTATATAAATGGGAGGAATGGGAATTAATTTGTCGGGCTATGGAATTCTTTTCAATTTATAAACCCGATATTATTGCACATGAATTTTCTTTTGCATCTGACGAACTTGGGTTCGGAGGTACAATTGATATGATTTGCAAACTAAATAATGAAATATGGCTTATTGATTACAAATCGGGCAATGCAATTTACGATAGTCATTTTTTACAAATAGCTGCTTATACAAAAGCGTGGGAATTATTAAATCCTCAATATCCTATCTCAAAAACTGGCATACTGCATTTAAAAGCAAGCACTAGAAAGCAAGTTGACGGCAATATTCAGGGTAATGGCTGGAAATTAGAACAATCAAGTAATAATATTAACGAGGATTTTGAATATTTCCAATATTGTAAAAAACTTTGGTGGAAGGCTAATAAGAATGCAAAACCAAAAATATTAGAATATCCTTTGAGCTTTAAAAGAGAATCAAAAATTTAATGAAAGATTCAGACATAGATAAAATAATTGAGCTTGCTTTTGTTGGTGGCGGATGGATTCCGGCAAATGACAAAGCTCATGATTTGGCAGACATTTCTAAAAATGGAGAGGTTCATATGTTTCTTGAGGTAACTGCCAGGGATTTAAAGTTCCATAAATGTTATTTTTCTTTGCTTGGATATATATGGGAATATTTACCAAAATCATTTAAACAGGCTATTCCTAAAGAAAAATTTTATATCTTTGTTAAGCATATCAAAGGAGACTATAAAACTCTTTTTAAATTCAAAGACGGCTCTGAATGGAATGAATACGAATCAATTTCTTTCGGTAATAAATCTCAAAAACAATTCGAAGCTTATATTCGCGATCAGATGCCTTTTATCTATAATAATATCTTAGCTCTTTATTATGAAGGCGATATTTACAATTCAATTATAGCCAATATTGAGCAGGAATATGTTAAATTCTTATCTAAATTATGAAAATAAACAATATCCTAATTCGTAAATACAACGATACCGAAGGTGAGATAATTAGATTTAAACCTAAAGGACTATCTATTTATTTTGATTATAGCACAAATCAAGGTGAGCATTTTTTAGTTATTTACAAATACGGTATTTCTAAGTTGGTAATTGATAATGCTATTATACATGAAATAGACACCGAAAGAATATTATTTTCAGGCTATCTTAGTGAATGCATTAACGAATATCATTCGGGCGAAAAAGTAGATATATTTTGTAATTTTAATATTTAAATTATGTCAGAAATATTAGCTTTATTAATCATTTTTTCAGTTGGTTTTGCTTTCGGAATGATGTGCGCTTTTTCAATAATTAAAGATAAAATAAAAAAAACATGACTTTAGATAATTTAGATAAAACATTTTCTGAATATGTGCGTTTGCGTGATAGAATTTCAGGAACCCAATATATAAAATGCATTTCTTCAGGTAAAATAGTTCACTGGAAAGAAGCGGATGCAGGCCATTTTATTAATAGAAAACATTTATCAACTCGCTGGGATGAACAGAATGTAAACGCACAGAGTAGAGCAGACAATCGTTATGATGAAGGTAATATGGCTGGGTATTCATTAGGTTTAAAACAAAAATATGGACCTCAAATAATTGAAAAGCTTCTTTGGAAAAAACAACAAACAGTTAAATTTACACAATCAGAAATTACACTTTTATGCAAGCATTATCGAAAACTCGTAAACGAATTAAAACAAAAATAGACTATCCTAAATGTGAAAAGGAAGTCAGAACTGAATTGACAAAAGATATTTTACAAGGTTCTTTTTTATCTGATAAATAGTACTATATTTGTACTCGTTAAGGCTAGTTAACGCAAAAATATTGGTGTTTTAACCTCGAACCCTTTACTTTCTACTAGCCTAGATTGTAAAGGGTTTTAAATTTATAAATATGGCAGAAAAACAAATTTTTGAAGAGATTGTAAACCCTGAAAAAAGGGCGCAAGCGATTAGAGATAATTGCGACGAAATTATTCCAAATTATTCATTTATGAAGAAATTTTCAGATGAAGAAATGGAAGAGTATAAAACCGAACTTTCGGACAATTCTGTTGAGCTTGATACACTTAAAACTGAATTAGATGAGATGAAAAAAGACTACAAAGAAAAAATGAAGCCAAAATCTACCAGACTTAAATTTCTTTTAAAATGTTTACGTGAAAAGGCTATTGCAGTAACAGACGAAGTTTACGCATTGAAAAGTGATACGGAATATTGTATTTATAATTCCGAAGGCGAACTTCTTTTATCTCGCTCTTTAAAACCTTCTGAAAAACAAAAAACTTTGAGAATGGCATTACGTGAAGGAACAAATGGTTAATTTAAAAAATAAATATGAAAACTGAATTAATTTTAAAACACGATGGAACTCCAAATATATTGGAAGTTCGAGAAGGTTCGGCCTTACCTTTAAAAGAGCCTAATATAATAACTATTTCAGGAACCATAACCGCCATTTTATTATGGTTACAAAAAAGAATAAGCGAAATAACGCAAAAGGCTTGTCATATTTTAGTTAATAAAAACGAGCTTATAATGTCTTTAATTATTGATGAGGCAAATTTCTACAAAACAACAATTATTTCTAAACTTCAATTATCGGATGAATACAAAAAATTTGGTATTAATAATGATGATAAAGTTTGGGAATGTTTTGAATTGGCAAAATTCATAAAAATGAACCGAAGCTTTTTTCAAGATAAAGTTATTGCTATGCAAGTTGTAACTCAACTAAGGGATTTTAAGGCAAAAGTAAATAATGAAATTGAAAAATTTAAGGACGATCGGGCTAATAAGGAAATACGATTAAAACAAACTGTTGAAAGTAATTTGCCGCCTGAATTAAAAGTTAAACTTCCAATTTTTAAAGGAGAAGACGCTATTACGCTAACTTTAGAAATTGAGATTAATCCGGACAATTTTGGATGTTCATTTATATGCCCTGACGCTACAGATTTTATACATGAACAAACAGATGCTATATTTGATAATCAAATTGCAGAAATACAGAAAATAGCCCCCGATATTGCAATTTTATACATATAACCATTTAGGAATTAATCCCTGGTCGATACCGGGAATGGTTCAAAATAAATTAAAATGATACAGGACAATAAACTTTTAAAAGCCCGAACCGAAATAAACAGGTCGGTAAGCAATTTACATAAGTCATTCTTTGGAAGCAATGAAGATTTAAAGGCTGCAATTGAGCAACTTCATGAAAAAGTAATGAAAATGGGTTCTGAATTTGAATTGTATTTAAAACGATGCGAAAAATAATTGAAAAGATAATTGAGTTTATTCCAATATTTTGCATTGGATTTATTTGCTGGCTTCTTTGGAAATTGGCAATATTAATTGCAAAGTTGAGAAAATAAATATGTCACTAAATTGAATTTAGGAACATATTATACAAAAAATAATATATTTTTGCATTTGATAAGCGTCGATTGAACCCGATAAAAAATAACTTGAAAATGGATTTAAATTTTGAAACATAGCCTCTAAAGGCGCAATATCCGACAGGTGGGTTTTAGTTATTCCCGGTTCAAGCCTTTCGGATTTTTGTGCTTTTGGAGGCTTTTATATTTATAATACATGTTTTATAACATATAATTCAACTAAACAATTTAATATCTAATAGTTAAATTTAAAACATCAAAAGGCCGTATGATAGCGGCTTTTATTTAGTTAATAATCAACTATTTAAAAAAAACAAATCAATGCAAACTAAAGAATTAATTAATACAAATTTAGGATTACGACTGCACTATTGGGATGGTGTTAATAAACAGGAGCGTGTTTTTATGGCATCTGAAATAATGAAGCAGTTGGGCTATAAGGGAGGTAATAAAACTCTTGAAAATTATGATTTAATTGAAAGTATTGATAAAATAGTAGTTAAGAAAATAAAAAATAGAGATTTCTTTAATCAACTGGGTAATTTGAAATTACTCGGTTCTCGTGCAAGCAATGTTATAATGCTTTATGAGAGTGGAGTATGGAAATTAATTATGCAAAGTCGTAAACAAGTAGGTATTAATACAAGAAACTGGTTAGCGTCTGAAGTATTGCCGTCGATACATCAAAAAGGATATTATGATATATCTGAAAGTCAATTAAATCCAATGTCTTTTTTAAATGATTTTACTGAACACAAAAAACAGCTTGATAATTCAAAATCTATTAACCATTCAATATCTAAAACCACTAAAGATTATTCTGGTTATCATAATCAAGTACATAAAATGGTTAACGGTATGACAGCAAACGAAATTAAACAATTTTTCAATTCAAAGATTTCAGCCCGTGAAACGTTAAGAAAATATTTACCTGAAAAAGCATGTACAGAAGCCGTAATTGATGAATTGTTTTTAAAATATGGCAAAACATTAGATGAAATAGAAAAAAGTGGAGCAAATAAAACACTTCCTCCTGCATTTAAAAGCCTTTTCGATTTAGGTATTAAAGCAATTTATTAATATGAAAGATTATTTTAGTCACGATTATAACAGCCGAAATGATAAAAAATTAGTTAAGGCTGCCATGAAATTTGAATTATGTTCAGCAATAGGGGCTTATTGGTGTATTGTTGAAATGCTTTATGAGGAAGGCGGTTATTTACCATTATTAGAATACGAACGTATAGTATTCGAATTACGAACATCAAACGAATTAATTACATATCTATTATATGAAAGTGAATTATTTATTAATGATGGTGAGAGGTTTTGGAGTGAAACGGCTATTGAAAGGTTAAAATTGAGAGCAAATAAGAGTCAAAAGGCTCGTGAAAGTATTGAAAATAGATGGAAGCGTAAAAGTGATACGAATGTATTACAAACGAAAAACGAACGTAATACAAGTAAAGTAAAGGAAAGTAAAGAAAATGAAAGTAAAATAAATATATCATTTGATATATTTTGGAATTTATATGATAAGAAAAAAGGCGATAAAAATAAGCTTGAAAAAAAATGGAATAATTTAACAAATGAAGAGAGGCAAAAAATAATTACTTATGTCCCTAAATATAAATTAGAAACATTAGATAAGCAATTTAGAAAAAATCCTGAAACATTCTTAAATAATAAAACCTGGAATGATGAATTGTTAATAAAAGTTCAAGAGAAAGAAATTTTCAAATCAAACCCATTCCCATATGCAAAATAAATCACAATTAATGGAATTCGGTAAAATGCCGCCGCAAGCTTGCGAATTAGAGGAAGCCGTATTAGGTGCTTTACTTTTAGAATCGGAATCTTATTATAAAATTGGGCATATTTTAACATCTGAATGTTTTTATAAAGACGCACACCAGAAAATATTTACAGCGATTCAAAGTTTAGCTTTTAAAAATAAACAGGCCGATATTTTGACGGTTACTGATAAACTTCGTTCACTGGGATGTTTGGATGAAGTTGGCGGACCTTCATATGTTGCTCAATTAACAAATCGGGTAGGTTCAGCTTCAAATATTGAATTTCACGCTCAAATAATCAAACAAAAATATATTTCACGTGAATTTATTAAGTTTTCAAGCGATTTAAATTCGAGAGCATATGATGAAAGTTTAGATATTTCTGATGTTTTGGACTATGCTCAAAATGAATTATTTAAAATAGTCTCTGGAACTATAACAAAAGAGGCGTTTAAAGCTTCTGTTCTAATAAATTTAGAAATAGAAAAGCTTGAGAGTTTAGTTAAAAACAATGTTCAATGCACTGGAACGCCTTCGGGATTTACTAAATTAGATAGAATAAGCGGAGGTTGGCAAAAGCCTGATTTAATTATTCTAGCTGCAAGGCCTTCGCAGGGAAAAACCGCTGTAAGTCTTTATTTTGCTAAGTTTCCAGCAAGCGTAAATATTCCAGTAGCTTTTTTTTCACTTGAAATGTCAAATTCTCAAATAGCTAAAAGACTGATCAGTTACGAGACCCAAATAGATTCAATGAAATTAAGTCGAGGCGATATTCAGGATTATGATTTCAAACAATTAGATAGGGCTTTGGGTAAATTTGAAAAACTTGAACTTTATATAGACGACACTCCAGCTATTTCTATTACCGAATTCTCAAGTAAAGCCAAACTTTACAAAATGAAATATGGAATTGAATTAATTATTATTGATTACTTGCAATTGATGCAGGGACAAAAAGGGGTTAATAGAGACCAGGAAATAGGAAGTATAAGCCGGGGTCTTAAAAGCATTGCAAAAACGCTTGATATTACAATTATTTGTCTTTCTCAACTCAATAGAGAGGTTGAAAAAAAGGGTAATAAACGTCCGCAGCTTTCAGATTTAAGAGAATCGGGAAATATTGAACAGGATGCAGATATCGTTTGCTTCATTCACCGACCCGAAAAATACGGCATACTCGAAGATGAAGATGGTAATTCTACAATCGGGCTATTAAATTTAATTATAGCCAAAAATCGAAATGGAGCAATAGGGGATATTACACTTTGGACTGATGACAGTTTCAATAATTTACGAGAAGAAAAGAATATTATTCCTGAATTAATTGATTTAACAATGCCAGTTAATACGGATTTTAATATAAATAAAAACATAGAACCAAATAGTGATTCACCATTTTAAAACCAAATAATATGAAAAGAATTTATAAATATCTTTTAACTCATTTTTTAAGGCTATTCGTCAATTGGATACCTTTGAGTTTAATGTTTCCAAACGAAGATGAAGTTGTTTGGCTCTACAATAAAAATAATAATGTTATTCATTTAGGATGTCATACTTATGTTCGCAATGAAGGATGGTTTTGGGCTATTTCGACTGGAGTTATATATTCAGATAACAACATTATTATGTCCGAATGTGAATTTGATGATGACTATGAATTTACGCATTTCAGCATTTTACCTAAATTACCAAATAATATAAAATATTGGAAATGAATTGTAAATATTGCGGCCAAACAATCTCACATCTTGAGGAAGTTGGCGAACTTTGCAGAAAATGCAAAGACGAAAAAATTAAAGAACATTTCGAAACAATTGATAAACAATTTGAAAGATTATGAAAATGACTGAATTCGCAATAATAGTAAAAGCCGACGACAACAGTGTCCATGAGGCTATTTTAAACGACGAAGAAAAGTTTTATATCAAAGCGGTTCTAATACAGATATTCCCCAATGGGATGAAGTTTGATGAAAAAGAGCTAAAGGGAATCGAATTTAAACACTGATTTAAATCATATAATTTACTGATATGTTTAATTAATAATTACTTGTGAGATAAAAATAACATAAGTAAATTTGATTAAACAATTAAAAATTTAGCAAAATGAAAAATTCAGAATTAAATTTACTAAGTATCGAAGAGCTAAGAGAATTAAATCATAGGGTATGCGAAATGATTAGATTAAAACAACAAATAGAAGGTAAATTAAATGCCGATAATCTCGAAATTGGCATGACTGTTAAATTTGTTGGTTACGATAAAAGAATAAAAGACCAAATATTTACTGTATTAAAAATAAATAAAACACGAGCCCAATGTAAGAATCATAATACAGGTGTAGTTTGGAATCTTATTTTAGCAAATATTAAACCTGATTAATCATACCAGTTAGGCTAAATCTGGTAGAGTTGCCCGAACGTCAATAAAGAGTTCGGGATTTACTGGTAAAAATAAGACTATGGAAACAAAAATAAATATTATAAATGCAATTTTAACTAGGCAGTATCAAATAGTTATAAATACTGAATTTGATAGAAATTATTGGATAAGTAAATTCATGACAAAACCAACAAGCCATATAGTTAAAATATATTATGAGTTAACCGGACTTCATATTAAACCAATTACTACAGACATATTTTATATTTATTAAAATGATACCAACTTTACAACCTATAAATTTAAGTTCTCATAAAGCAGCCCTAACAGCTTTATTTTTATCATATCAACTTTTTGGAGCTAAGTGTACGCTCGAACAAATTGAGTTCAAAAAAACAGCCTTAAAATTGATTTCAGAATTTAACGATAATGAAATTTATTTTGAACAAGACATTAAACTCAATGATTTATGTTTATTTAGTTTCGATTTCAGTAAAAATAGCAATTAAAATGGCAACTATAATTCACGAAACAGACGATGAAACGTTTGAAAAATTCATTAAATTGCCTGAAAAAAGGCGATGGCAAATAATCGAAATGGCTATTATTAACGAATTATCAAATAACTGGAGTAATGATTTGGAATATTTGCATTTGAATAGTGAAGCGTAATTGAGACATAACGGTCGACGGCTGATGCAGAGCGGTGATATTGAAACTGTGACTGTATCCCCGGTGACAAATAGTACAAAGCGAACTACTTTTACCTTTGCACTGCTACCCGCTTTGCCTCAGACGTTTGTTGTACGCAGTTTTATTTATTTTCTATCTCAGAAATGCGTTTGTCAATTGCATTCTGAATATGCAAAAAGGGTTTGGATATTTCGGAAAAGGTATAATCGTTTGTCTTAATAAATTGGGAACTATGTCTACCTGTATGACCACCAATTTTTGATTTTGAGATAGGTCTTATACCTTTTACTAAACAATAAAAAGAATTGGCACTCAATTTGTCATTCAGATTTAAGTGTGAAGTATCACTTATTAAAGCCTTTTTAGGTATTAATTCTTTAATAATCTCAATAGATCCATCTCGTTCGCAACTATATTTTAATGATAGTCCAATCTTTGGATGATTTTGCGGCATACTTGGTGTTATCTTTTTTGAAAACACATCTGCGGCTAAACATTCAATTTTATCACCTAATAAATAATATTCAGCCACAGATTTAACTATTAATTTTTAATACTTTTTTTTCTAAATCATCAGAATCTAATGAAAAGATTTCAGCTACTTGATCAATTGAAAATGACAACCCAATTTTTTTTACTAATTCATTAATAATTTTTAAATCATTTGGATCATCTAAATACTTAATATCAAGAATATATTTGCTAGGATTGTCCTCAATCTCTTTTACATACTCATCTTCACTAATTTGTTCCTGAGCAAGTTGAAGCATCAAGGATAAATAGTTATTTTTCTTCAAGATGTTTCTTATAGCTAACAAATAATAACTCTCTTTAACATCAATGTATGATGAAAATGCATTTACATGATAAAAAAAAGATTCCAATTTGTTTTTATCAGTATTTAATACAATTGTAATTTTATCTTTATCAGAGTTACCTTTGAATTTAAGTAAAGATTGTGTTGAATCTCCTAATATTTCATAAGCTTCTGATGTATCATAAGTTCCCATAATTCAGTATTTTTTTTGCTTCATTTATATGATTTTCAACAATTTGATTATCAAAACTCATTACACTTGCATAATGAAAATTAAAATTAATTTGATATTTATCATCAAAAATATCTGCTATTAAATTAATTACATAATCTTTGGTTGAATTAACAAACTTTACTTGCTTTAAAGAAAAATCGTTATAAGAACATGTGCTTGATTTTAAAGAAGAAATTAATGAATATTCACTGTCTTTTGATACATCAAATCTTATATTTATTCCAATTCCTTTTATTGGAGTATGAGGCAATAAAGTCAATATTTTGTTTAACAATTCTGGAGCATACTTAATTGTCTTACTATTAATAGTCTCCAACTTTATTTCTAATGAATTATCTTTAGGCAATAATAATAATTCTTGGTTTAAAAAACCAAATTCAAGCTCTACCGGATTTACCACTCCTTGGAATTCTTTTCCTTTAGGCAAATTAAACAAAGTAGTTGACACCCAATTTGGAGTGAATATTTTCCTATTCCAACTACCTAAGCAGACTATATTAATTGAAAATGGCTCAATCATATTTATTTTTTTAATCGACAAAGGTAACATTTTATTTTTAATGAACCTGTTTATATTTTTCTGCTTAACAATCATTGTGTGCGAGGTGTTTTTTAAATTGCGTACAACTACAGATTAGCGAATAATACGTATAACATTTTATTTTAAATGGCTAAAAAACAGATATATAGTAAAAAGGCTTATGCAATCAAAATTTCTATAAGATGCGAAAAGGCATGGTTGTATCTTCGAAAGCATAGAGTTAATGCTGTACACTTGTTACGAGAAGGTGGAGAAAAAAAACGTTATTAATAAGGCTAATGAGTTTTACTTTAAGGAAAATAGAAATAAACAATTCCCTAATCATCCAGATTGGTTATTTGATTAACACATATTAAAATGAAAAAAGTATTAGCAAAAACAATGTCTCAAATAATAGAAGAACAAACAATTTCTTTTTCAAAGAAAATAGCCATAAATGGATATTGGCATCACGTTCGAGAATTAAATCATTCAGACAGGATAAGTAATGGTTTTCCGAATCCAAACTATAAAGGAACCGGAATGGCCCTTTTTAAAGTAACAAAAATGAGTTTTAATGAAAAAGTTTCAAATAAATGATTAACTTTAAATAAAAATTATGAAAACAATTATCCTTATTTTGTCAATTTTGACTATAACTTCTTGCTCTATTTCGAAAAATACCAGACGTTTATCAACTATAGAAATAATGCAAATTTACGAATATGGTTATAATACAGGATGGAACAAACTATCATCCATTGCCGGAGCATCATATAAAGAATCTATGATTTTGAGAACTCAAGAATTTAAAAAAGATTCTTTGAATATGGTTAAGATTTTAAATAAAAAATAATTATATTTGCAGTGTTAAAGGTAAGTTAACTAAAGAAATTGGTGCAAACCATAAAGCCCTCAATTGGTACTTACCTTACCTTTTGGGGGCTTTTAAATTTAAAACTATGGAATTGATTAAGATTACCGAGCACGAAGGCAAAAAAGCAGTAAGTGCAAAAGAATTGCATCTTTTCGTTGATATGCTAACCCGTTTTGATATTTGGATTATGCGTATGTTAGAGTATGGTTTTATTGAACATGTTGATTATCAATGTTTGTACAAAAATGTACAAATGCCAAATGGAGGAGCTAAACAGGCAATTGAGGATTACGCCTTGTCTTTGGAATGTGCTAAAGAAATAAGCATGTTGCAGCGAAACGAAAAAGGCAAACAAGCCCGAACATATTTCATTGAAATGGAGAAGAAAGCTTTAGAGCTAAGTAAACCTAAAGAACTTTCTCGTAAAGAATTAGCTTTAATGATTGTTGAAGCTGAAACGGCTAGGGAATTAGCAGAAGAAAAGATTAAAGAACTGGAACCAAAAGCCGAAATATTCGAGCAAATAGTAAACGCTGAAAATAATTTAACCTTAAACGAAGCCGCTAAAACAATTGGAATAGGAAGAAACCTTATGATGCAAAAATTAAGGCAATGGAAAATATTATTAGGAAATAATACACCTTTTCAATCTCACATAGATAATGGATATTTTATAGTTAAACTAAAAACTATTCCACATTTGGGTACTAACTATCCTCAAACATATGTAACCGGAAAAGGTTTAATTTGGTTAACAAAACTTTTAAAATACTGATATAAATCATACTTTTTTTTGACAACAATCATATATAAAGGCTTGTGTATATTTGAATTATACTATATCTTTACTTCATATTAACAATTAAAAACTTTGCAAAATGAAATCACAAATTTTAATTTTAACAGGGGACATAAAATTCTCTAATCTTACAAACAAAAGTAAACGTAAGGTTTATAAAGTTATATCTAAAATGTATAATAATAACTATATCTCTAATAATGTTAAATTTGATTTTAATCGAGATATTCCCAATATGGCTCAATCGTTTTTTGAATATTATCCTCATTTGTTTAATTCATACAAAATGGAAACAAAACATAATCCTGCTTAGTTTTCCGCAAAAGTTCTAAGCGGGTAGCCCCGGGCGCAATAATATGCTGCTAGGGGCTTATTTATTTTATAAATAGTTGTATATTTGCATTCTAAATAATAATTATGTTAAACATTGAAAACTTGTTACGGATATAAAGAAGTTCATAATACTTCTCATAAGCCTTATAAAGCTATTGAGCTAGTAAAACTATCTGAAATATCAAACAAACAAAAAGTTAAGCATGATTTATTTAAATTTTATTCGAATTGATATGAAAAATATATTAATATTACTTATAATTGTTTTATTTTCTTGTCAAAAAGAAGAAAAATATGCCCCAATTTCAATATACAAGACAATTTACATAACAACAGACCCTAAATGTTATGTATTTGTCGAAGTATTCAAGCTTGATATATTTGTTCCTAATCGAGAGGTTATGATTAAAGAATTGCCCTGCATCATTAAATCAGAGGGCCACGCTTTAATAAATGTCTTCTATAATAACAAAAACATTTCAGCAAAAGATAGCATTAAGTTTGATATTGTAAACGATTTGATTGTTAAATTGTAGTATGGCAAAGGCGAATAACAAAAATAGCAAGGTCGATTCTGTTCAAAACGATGAAAATATCCAAGATATTGAATCAAAAACATATACAAGAAAAGAACTCGAAAAACTATTGAATCAACAACAGAAGCATTTTTGTAATGAATTTTTATTTAATAATAGAGTTAAATCATATATGGCTGCATACCCAGACAGTAGCTATGATTCAGCTTCAGCAAGTGCCACGCGCCTGTTAGAAAATGATAAGATATTACAATTCATAAATTACTTAAAAAACGATATTGAAGAACTTACGGGAGTTTCAAAAATAAGAAACATTCAAGAGCTTGCTAAGATTGGATTTGTATCATTTAAAAATATTAACGATACTTGGATTGAATTAAAAGACTGGGAAACTATTAAAGAAGAAAATCCTGATATATTGGCTGCAATTGAAAGTATAGATACTAAAACAGAAAAAAGATATATTAAGGAAATCGAAACTGATATTGAAACCAAATATATTAAAGTCAAGCTTCATTCAAAAATAGCAGCAATATCAGAAATCAATAAGATGATGGGATATAATGCCCCCGAGAAAAAAACAATTGATTTCCCTCAACTACCAAAAAGAATAGAATTTATTGATTTTTCTGATGGAAAATAATTCTATAAAAATATCAAGAAAATTCAAAGATTTATTCAAATTATTAGATTCTAATTATTTACCCGAAATTGATACAGTTATTATAACTGGAGGTCGGTATTCTTTAAAATCATACTCCGTATCAATTTTTGCTTTAATAGCTATGGTTGAGTATTCATGGAATATTCTTTATACACGTTTTACAAATTCTACAATAGTTGATTCTGTTAAGCCCGAAGTAATAGATAAAATAGAACTTATCGGATATAATAATTTAATAAAAGATACTGAATCACATATTGAATGCGAAAACAGAAGAATAGCATTTAAAGGGATTAAGCCAGGACAAAAAAGCCAAACAGCCAATTTAAAATCATTATCTGGATTCAATTGTTTTATAAATGATGAAGCCGAGGAATTGCCAGACTATAAAACATTCAAAAAGATATTTTATTCAATACGTGATATAGACAAAAGGAATTTATCTATACTTATTCTTAACCCAACAGATAGAGAGCATTGGATATTTAAAGAATTCTTTGAAAAAAATGGGTTGAATGGAGGCGAAAATTGTATAATAAATAATGTAATGTATATTCATTCGAGTTATTTAGATTGCGATTTTAATTTGATGCCTAAAAACATTCTTAATGATTACGAAAAATTAAAAATAGAAAATCCCGATGAATATGATAATATAGTTTTAGGCGGATGGATAACTGAAATTGATGGATTAGTACTCCCAAAAAGTTCTTTAAAACGATACAAAGAATTTCCAGAAAATTCAGAATACTTCACAATAGCCTTTGCTGATACGGCTGATGAAGGCGATAATTATTTTGCCATGCCTATTGCCCGTGTTTATGGTTCGAGAGTTTATATATTCGATGCTATATTTGACCAAAATAACCTTACAATACAGGAAGGGCAAGTAATAGACAAAGTTAAAGCTTGCGGAATAAAAGAGCTTGTTATTGAAACTAACTCTTTCGGAGCCTATTTTAAAAGACGAATAAGCGAGTTATTACCTTCATTATATATATTTGGTCAACCAGCAAAAGCAAATAAAATGGGTAGGATATTAGCTAATGCAGGGCTTATTAAATATTACTTTTACTTTCCTGAAAACCCTAATCCGGCATTGCAAAAATTTATAAACCAATGTACTAAATTAATGAAGACATCGACTAAAGAAGACGATGCGCCCGACAGCCTTTCTGGTTTATCCGCTTATCTAGAAAAGTTTTATAATTGTTTTGTGGAATAATTGTAATTAATAAATTAATATTGTAATATTGCAACACAATATAACGACATTAATTTATGTTTACGCTAATAAATAAAGAAAAATCTATTGCATGGTCTGGGGAAAGCAGAAATGATTTATCCAACAAGTCGGGTGTTAGTTACAATACGCTAAGAACGTGGGAACGTAAAATAGAAAAAAATAATCGTTATTATGAAGATTCGATATTTATCTACATTGAATCAATTCACTTAAAATCAAAACGTGGCAATATAAATAATTTAAAAAAATAAGAAATTATGTCACAAATCAATATGATGGAATTAAACATAAAGGCTTTGTTAGTTAGGGATGCAAGGATAAATGCAGTGGCAAATGCAGCTTCCTCCACCGTAATAGGGACGAACCAAGGTTATGCCGACACCCTCTGCTTGTAAGGTGTCTTGTGGGCGCAAATCTCACTATTGATTTGATATTAAATTAATAGCTAAATAATTATGAAATCATCTAAATCTATTGCGAAAATTATTGTATCATCAATTATACTATTATTAACTCTTACTGCATGGGTATTATTATTTTTTATTTCTTGGAAAATAGCATTATGTATATTTGCTATTCAATTGGGTGAAAACAAGCGTCTTTGTCAGGATTACATAAGCAAAAAAGAAATAATAAAAATATTCAATGAATTGAATGAATTGGACAAATTTAATGATTCAAAAGAGCCAAATATTAGAAGAACATTTCAAGAAAAAATTGAGGAATTGAAATCAAATAAAATAAAAACTAAATAATGACATTACAAGAGCAAAAAGAACTAATAAATTACGAGATAGAAGCTAAAAGAAAAGCCAAAGATAAAGAATTGTCAGATTGGTCAAATATTGGATGCTTTGCTTTATTATTTTTTATCATTTTGGCCATAATTGCTCAATGTTCTGCAAATTAATAATTATTCATAATTGAAAATAAAAAATGAATTGCACCAAAATATATAAGTCTAAATTTACTTATGAAACCAGCTAAACAAATAGTAAAAGATATTAATAATGATGAGTATAATTATATTCATTCATGGATCAGGCATTTCTATGGAAAAGCTAATAAATGTCAAAACCCTATATGTAAATGCAAAAGCAATGAATATCAATGGGCTTTAAGATTTGGTGCAAAATATGAAACTAGGATAAAGAATTTTATTCAATTATGCATAAAATGTCATAGAGAATATGATAAAAAACAATATCCTACAGAATTTACAATTAAAATGATTTCTATAATTAAAAAAGCAGGTAAATCAATTACTAATCATAGAATCATCTAGTTTCATTAATCCTCTTTTTTTACTTTCTTGAATAATTAAATATTCACATTCTTGTCCAAGCGACCTAGTATCCATACTGGAAAGTTTTGTTAATAATGCTTTTGCGTTTGAGGTTAATGTTAAACAATTGCCAGTTCTTTTAATTCCTTTTTCCATTTTTATTTTCTTGCAAACATAGATAAAAATAATTTAATAATTATATAGAAATTATATATAATTAATTATCAATGTATTATAAGAATCAAAAAGCTTAATTTTGCCTTACTTAATTAAGTAAATGGCAAATCCAGTTTGGAATTTTATCGCAGAATTCGCTTCTAAACGTTCTGGAATATCCAGAAGCAATATTACTACCTCAAATTATAAATATCTTATTGACCAGCCAGCCTGGTTATCTTTAAATAATCCTTCAAATTATCGCAAAGCAGTTTCTGAAAATCCTGTTTTAAATGGATGTATTTCTATACTATCTAGAGCGGCTGCAAATGGATTAAAATATCTTGTCGATTTAAATGGAAATGAAATTCCCTGGACAAGTGGCAAAACAGGCGTGAGAAATGCTCGTAAGCTTTTTATAGACAGGCCAAATCCACTTCAATCAAGATTTGAATTTGAATATGAGCGTAGGTTTATGTTCTTTACTTATGGGAACAACTATGTTTACGCTAACAATCCTTTAGATAACTTCAAAACCGATATAACAAATGTTCAAGCCCTATATAATTTGCCGTCTGAATATACCCAAATAAGACAAACAGGTAAATTGTTCGACCAGGTTAATATTGAAGGCATAATAGAAAAGTATGTTGTAACATGTTATAATCCTCAAAAAGAATTTAATGTTAATAAAATAATTCATTTTAATGATATCAATATTTCTGATGTAGGTAATTCTATCATAGGCTCATCAAGATTAGAAAATCTTAAATTTCCTATTACGAATACTCAGCTTGCTTTCGAAGCAATGAATGTGATTTTAAAATCACGAGGCATGCAAGGTATTATAAAGAATTCATCTAAAGATGCTCAAGGGACTCAGGTTCCCGTTCATTCATCTATTAAAGAGGAGGTAGACAAAAAGTTTAAAAAAGAATACGGAGTTTTAGAAAATCAAAATCAATTCTTAATCGTAAATGCTGATATTGAGTTCATAAAAACAATAATGAACTCAAGCGAACTAGGCATATATGATGAATTTTCAAACAACGCAAATATAATTTGCAATGGAATGGGTGTTCCTCCTGAACTATACAAAACTCATAAAAACAATCCTACATATGAAAACCAAGTTCAAGCTGAACGTAGAATGTATCAGGGAACAATAATTCCTTTAGTCGATAATGAAGATGCATTTTGGACTGAAAGACTTCATATGCGTGATTATGGATTTGAATTAAGAACCAGCTTTTCTCACATTGCGGCATTACAAGAAAATTTAAAAGATAAAGCATCAACATTAAATTTAAATGTAAACAGTGCTGAAAAATTGTACAATTCAAACATGATAACTTTAAATGAATATAGGCAATTATTAATGCTTCCTGTGATTGAAAATGGCGATTTGTATAAAAAAGATTATGACTTAAATAAAGTTACATTGGCTGAAAAAATAGGAGTTGGAGGTACTCAATCTTTACAAGCTATTTTGGCCGATTATAATATGTCTGATAATCAAAAGAAATGGGCTCTTATTTATTTATTTGGATTAGATGACAATGAAGCATCAAATTTAACCGAAAGTAGTAAAACCCCTAACCCAATACCTACAGCATGAAACCGACAAAAGAAGAAATAAAAAAGCTTAAAGAGTTGAAGAAAAAACAACTTGACAATAAAGAACTTATAAAAAAATAATGTTTAAGTTATTAAAAATATTGGTCATAGTAAATATTTGGTTGGCTACCAATATGAATAATGGGTTTTCGACTACATCCATTTCTATGACCATTTATAGTGTAGCCGAAAATAATAATGTAGTCGATATGGAAGAAACTTGGAAAGGCATATCTGGATATGAAGGATATTATCAAGTTAGTAATTTAGGTAGAATTAAAAGTTTAAAAAGAGAAGACAGTAATAATCAATTTGGCAATGAAAATATATTAAAAATTGAAAGCAAAAGAAGGTATTTGCATATTGCATTAAGGGTTAATGGAAATTGTAAATATGAATCAATTCATAGATTGGTCGCTTTGGCTTTTATTCCAAATCAGGAAAATAAACCATTTGTAAATCATATTGATGGTAATAAACATAATAATATTTATAGTAATTTGGAATGGGTTACGGCAAAAGAAAATTCAATACATGCTATTAATAATGGGCTATGCTTGCCTCAAAAAAAAGGATTAGATAATATTAATAGCTTTAAAATACAGATGTTAAATAAAAATGGGGTCTATATAAAAACATTTAGTTCTATTATGGATGCAGAAAGAAATACGGGTGTAAGAAATGGAAATATATCTAAAGTTATAAATAATAAAGCTAAAACAGCAGGTGGATATATTTGGGTTAAAATAGTTTAAATTAAACAGCAATGGATTATATTATTAAGCAATTTCCGGACAAAAAGTTTACTAATAAAATGGATCAAACCAGATTTATTAAGGGACATTTTGATGAAATTAAACAGATAAAAATGTCTGAATATAAAACAAATTCACATGCGATACTTGACGGCATTGTTGTAAAAGAGTTTGTTCCAGAAATAGAACCAATAACATCGGAATTTATACAAGTAAAGGCTGTTATAAACACAACAAATATAATTGATAGCCATAGAGATATGCACATGCCTCAAATATGGAATAAGACAGTAAATGATAATCCTTATTCATATCATTTAAAACAGCATGAAGCGATATTTGAAAGCGTAATTTCAAAAAAAGCTAAGAATTATAATGAACCGTTTAATTTTAATCAATTAGGATTGAATGTAGATTTTATGACAGTTGCAAATATAAATGAATTTGTATTACAGAAAAAAACCATGCCTTTTATGTTTGATAAATACGTAAATGGAGACGTTAGCCAACATTCTGTGGGAATGATTTATGTAAATATGGATATGGCTTATTATGATGAAGAAAGCGAAAAACAAATGGCTTTTTTTGAAGAAATGAAAAAGCAAGCGGTTAATCCTGATGTAGCGGATGAGTTTGGTTATTTCTGGGTTATATATGAAGCAAAAAAAAGGGAGGGTAGCGCTGTAGTTTTTGGAAGCAACAGCGTAACCCCAACACTATCAGTAAAAAATTATGAGCCGCAAAAAAGCACTCAGAAACAAATAGAGCCGCCTCTTGAAGGCACTCAAAAAAGTATTGATTACAAATTTTTATCACAAGGAATTAAACAATTTAAAGTAAATTAAAATGACAGAACAAGAAAAACAAGCATTGGCAGAAAAAGAAGCCTTGCTTTTGGAAATAAAAGGTTTGATAACAGAATCTACAAAAGAAAATGTAAATTCAAAAGTTCTCAATGAAAAAATTGCCGAAATCAACAAGAAAATCGAAGAAACTTTCAAATCAAATGAAGATGTTTTGAAGTTAAAAGAAAGTGTTGATAAGCTAATTGAAGCCACAAGTGCAAATGCAGCAGCTATTAAAGCGATGACTGAAAAACCAGTTGATAAATCAAATGGCAAGTCTATGACTTTCAAATCCGCTCTTTTAGAAGCTATTAAAGCTCATCCTGAAGTTATCAAATCAAAAAAAGATGACAATGGTGAACGCGAATCTTTAATTGATTATATCAAATCAAACCAGCGTACCCCTGAAATCAATATTGATAAAGCTGTCGATATGCTTGAAAGTAATATTGTTCAGACAAATGTTGCTACAGTTCGTTTAACCGAGCTTGATCCTGAACGTGTTGGCATTCCTTTAACCGTTTATCAACATGTTATTGATGTATTCCCTTCAAGTCCTATCTCAAAACCTTATATGTCATTACTTGTAGTTTATGACTATCAGGATGGTGCAGGAACAAAAACAGAAGGTAGCGCACCAACTCAATCAAGCTTCTTGTTAAAAACTGTAGAGTTTAAAGCCTTTGACATTGCAACCTATTTTACTTTATCTGATGAAACTTTGGACGACCTTCCAGAAGCAATGGATGAATTAGGAATGGTTGCTCCAGATAAAATTTTAGCTTCTATTGATGGTAAGATTTTACGTGATGGTGGTAATGGTACAACTGACATTAAAGGTTTGTTTGTTGGAGCAGATACCTGCACCGACTTTGTAGCATCTGATTATTCTGCTACTGTTGTCGGAGCCAATAAAGTTGATTTGATTTCAAAAATGAAATTGGCAATTCGTAAAAACAAATACGCCGCTAATTTTGTTGGCTTGAATTCAACAGATATTGAAGAAATTCAAACTTACAAAGACCTTTTGAATAATTCAATTGCCGATAAGCGCTTGCAATTTAATACCAATGGCGACCTTGTAAAAATCGCAGGTCTTACAGTATTTGAAAATGATTCAATTACTGCAAACACTTGTATTGTTGGCTCGACAGCTAAGTTGAAAATTGGTATTCGCAAAGGTTCTACAATGCAAATCGGTTATAATGGTACTGATTTTACGGAAGGTCAAAAAACCGTTAAAGTTAACTTGCGTTTAGCTTTTGGTGTTCGCGATAAAGCAGCTTTTCAATACAGCTCAAGTATGAGTGCAGATGTTGACACTATAACATTAGCATAATATGAAAAGACTAATCATATTATTATCGTTTATACTGGTAGCCAGTATTGCGATGGCCGTTAATGTAACCAAAGAAAAATCAATAAAATTGGGAGCTACTGAAGTGACAGGAGGTTTTTCTTTTACAGCCTCCGACACTTTAAGTGCAGATGATACATTAACACTATATATTGTTAATAAACAAAAGTATTTTCAGCATCAAACATTTACAATTGCTTTAGCTCAAGTTACGGTAACTCCTTCAGTTGTCATTACAGCTTACGGCCGTGTAACATCGACTAGTACATGGACGCAAATAGGAACACCAATAACTTGGACAACTTCAGCTAATAATGGTAGCATTACGAGTACAACACCTGCTAATTATAATTACTTAAAAGTAGAATGTGTTGCGAGTTCGGCAAGCCAGCTTAGTAAAATAACTGCTTTTGAGGTTAGAACGGCTAATTGTTATGATATTCCTGCGAATTCAGGAACTCTTACTATAAGTCGGGCAACTTCCGGAACAGTTACAGTTACAACAAAAGATGATGATGCAAATGCGGCCGCTGTTTATCGTGCAGGCGGTACAGGGGCATTGACTTTAGGAGCTGCAACAGGTACAACCGCTATTACATCAAGCGATTGGGCAATTGATGCAACTGGTATTGCTACTGGAATGGGTGTTTATAATTCTCAAACCATAAGTTCTGCGGCCAATTTTACTGGAACCCTGACAACGGCTTCAACAACAAAAACAACAACTGATGGCGATAATGTAATTTTGGATGCAAGTACGGATTTGCACGCGATTGATGTTCAAATAAATTCGGCGAGTAAGTTTAGTGCGGATACCTTAGGAAATGTTGTTGCGGCAGGTTCGGTAACGGCGACTGGAGGTTTAGTAATAGCAACACAACCTAGCATATATTGGGCGGCAGGAGGTTCAGTTGCTTTAGCCACAGCCGGTACAGATGTAGCGTGTGCTAATGGCAATAGATTTTGGGTTGAAATAAATATTCCTTACAACTCAACAATTACTGGATTATCTTATTTAATTGGCTCTGTCGGAGGTACTGATTCGGTTGTAGTTCAACTATGTAATTCGGCGGGTGTTCAGGTGGCTACTTCGAGAGCTGTTGGCGGAGCTGCTGCATTAGTAGGAACGGCTGCTAATTTACAAAATGTGCCGTTTACAGCTCCTTATGCAGCGGTTGCGGGCAGATATTTTGCTGTAGTTCAATTCAATGGAACAACGGCTAAATTTAGAGCTTATCCAATACCTGGGAGTAAATTTATAGCAAATACGGCAGCCGGGACTTGGGGCACTAAAGCAGACATAACGCCCGGAACTTCATTTGTTGCAGATAAAGGCCCAATAATTCAAACTTACTAACATGTATGCAAAATTAAAATCTGGAAGAGTTGTTTCAGGTAAAGTGGCTGAGTTATTTAATAGGATTGGCATTGCATCAGAATGCGACGAACCTATTAAAAAGATGAAAGCTGGCAGACCGAAAAGCGAAAATCCGAAAGCTGTTAAACCAGTAAAGAAAGCTGTTAAAAAGAAAAAATAATGGCAATAATTAGTGCAGTAACATATTTTAAAAAGTATCCGATCGACTTGGATGTATCAGCTCCGATTAAAATCGAATTGATAGACTTAGTCACGGATTATTGTGAAGAAATTTACCTTAAAAAATTGCTAGGTATAACTGAATATTACAAGTATCTGGCTGATAAAGGACAAGTAACTCACGATCCAAAATATACTGCGCTATTAACGGCCGCTAACTTCGAATATCAAAGCAAGACATATCGTTTAGATGTAAAACAAATGATAGCATATTTTACCTATAGCGAATGTCTTGTTAAGAACACTAGTGATAGCACTTCTTTGGGAGAAACATCTTCAAATGTTGAAGGAACTGCGAAAGTTTCTTTTGCTCATAAATATTGGAATGCTTTTAATTTAGGGGTTGAATTATATGACCAGGCTAAATTATACTTGATAAATCAATCAAGTGATTTCCCAGATTGCGAAAGTGAAATTATAAATAAAGGTAATATTTACGGAATATGATTTATTTACCAGATAGAATAAGTGAATGTGTGACAGCGATTAGTACAATTACTAATCCTGTCTACTTTCATTTTGGTAGCTGGAATGATTTATTAATTGATTTAACAGAAAAAAAGCAATCGCCAACATATCAAAATTTGAGGTTTCCTTTAATTTTTTTGCATAATAAATACAAAGAAAGTGCAAGTAAAATAGGTAAAAATCAAAATATTGTTGACGAAGCCAAGATTTATATTATTGTTCAGTCGTATATTGAAAATTTAGGCATAAGCCCTGATAAATACACTATTCAACAACGATTAGATAGTATTTATAAATTACAAATAGCTCCTATTTATGATTTATTTATTCGCGAGATGACACTCGGAGCTAAGTTTGTTAGTCAATTTGCGAACATAGACAATAGTCATGAAGCTGTTTTCAACTTATGGGTAGGTGACACAAAGAACAAATTAACAGATTTTTTGGATGCTGTTGAAATTACATTTAAAAATTTAAATTATTATACAAATTAAAAATGGGATACCAAATACCGGAAACCTCAAGCACTCCTAATTTAGGGGCGAGGTCAAAAAATACCGAGACATTACCAGCTGGACTAATAATCTGTAAAACTGGACTGTCTATTGATACTTATGCAAATGCATTACTAAAAGCAACTTGGGATACAAACACTAAAGCTGCTTATCCTAACCGATTTCTACCTACAGGGGCATGCATTCGCTGTACACCACAAGATAAAGAGAATGTTACAATGCCTTCACCATTTAAAGGTGATCAGGTTGTATTTTGGGGTAAAAATTCAATGATGTTCGAGTTTGACATTAGCGATATTGCTCATGCAGAATGGTTTAAAATGAATGATAGGACTGATTGGTCTGCATTTACATTTGATGATAACGACAACATAAAAGGCGTTTCATCTGACGGCATAAAGTTCGAGCCAAGAAAATGTTTATCATTACAAGTTTTGCCGCGCTCAACCCCTGCTGAAGGTGAAAAAGCTTTAACAAAAGTAGTTGTAACATTTGCCGATACTGATTTAGCAAATAGAAATCCTGCAATTGTTAACCCGACTACCTGGACACCAAGAGAATTAGAGCCAGTGCACAATATCGATTTGACAATTTCGGGTACATGGACGGCAACAGGGGGCGCTTTTACAGCTTCATTTCGTGAATCTGGTTCGCCAGTTTCGGGATTGGCTCCAGCGGATGCAGGGACTAATTTCGCTATTGCGGGTAAATCTATTACCAGTATAACGGAAAGTTCAACTGTTCCGGGGCTTTATGTTTTGGTAAGTACTTCTTTGGTTACATCAACATTGACTATGGTTGCTTGCGCTTCAATTACGGGACCAGTTGATAAAGTTGAGAATACCACAGGAATGGCATTTACAATTGCATAGTATGAATAAGCCACAATACAATAAAGAAGTATGTAATCAATTGACGTTCGATGAATTTAAAGAAGCGCACAAATCAATTGATTACTTTAAATATTTAACCGATGCTGAATGGAATGCAGAGTATGCAACGGCAACAGGAGGAAAGGTTGAATATGTTGAATCTTCCACTGACAACTCAGAGGGACAAGCAGAAGAATCAGTTCCTAAACGCAATAAAAGGGCTGTAAAATAGCCCTTTTTTATTATGACATTATTCGAGTTAAATAACAAAGTACAGGATTTTGACATTGAAACTGAATTAGATAAGATAATTAAAGACAATGAGCATGTATTTGTTGATGCAAATACAGAAATGCTTTATAGCGGTATTGATTCAGAAGGGAACAGTTTAGGTGAGTATTCTCCCAAAACTATAGACTATAAACTAAAACCAGGCGACCATGACCATAAAATTGATAATATAACATTAAAAGATTTAGGCGATTTTTATTCTGGCAAATCCATAATAAAAGAAAATAGAGATTGGACAATAATATCTAAAGATTGGAAACAAGAAAAACTCGAAACTGATTTCGGGAAAGCCATAAATGGAATCGATAAAGAAAGAACAGCAGAAATAACAGACGATATTTTAACACCCAATATAACAAAAGCGCTACAGAATGCAATCTCATAAAATATATAAATCAATTGATAGCTTGCCAGTCTGGAACTTCGCTAAAGTTATGGACACAAATGATTTAAGATATTTATTGATTTTAGATTATTATGATGACTTGCCCGAATTTAATGTTGAACCTATAATTTGGGAGCAAATTATTTTAGAATTTGCTGAACATTCCGACCCTCAAAGGATGAAAAATTACATCAGAGATTTATCGGCATTAATATCGAAACGAAGACAATATCAATTAATAATAGATTCGGCTTATTTTCTTTGTTTTAAAAAAGATGAAGAGATAATTCGAATACTTGAAAATAATATAAAACAATTCGACCCGATATTTGAATTCAAGCATACAAAAGAGAGCGGAATTGATGAAATAGATTATGCTAAATCTGTAGATAAAGCATATGAAAAAGGTCGTTCATTATTAAGTAGCATAGAATTAAAATCACATGAATTTAATTCAAGATATGCCAACAAAGAAAATGTAAAATTTGACTTATACAAAAATATAGATGCTTTACAGCGATTCAATAAGATTATTATTAATCCTAAAGAAATAAGCGTCAAGCAATTCATAGTAATGAATCAAAGTATGATAACTGATCTCAAAAAACATGTCAGACGGTAAATTAAATATTGACGGGTTAGATGAACTTATCAAAAAAATTGATGAGTTAAAATCGGGTCTTAGCGAATCAGTTGATTCATTGGGTAAAATGGTTAAGGCTGTTGATGGAGCTAGTAAAGCTGAACTCAATGCAGCCAAGACATTAACAGAAACAGCAAAACAAAACGCAATAAACGCTAAAGCTGAAAATGACAGTATTTTAGCTAAACAAAAAATTGAAAAAGCGGCTATTTCATTAAAAAAAGCTACGGAACAACTCACTCAGGAACAAAAATTACTTCAAAAAATAAACGAATCAGAAGCTGGAAGTTATAATCAATTGTCCGCTCAAATGTCTTTAAATCAAATTAGATTAAAAGCTATGAGTGAAGAAACCAGAAAAAACACAAAATATGGACAGGAATTAGAACAAGAAACGGCCGATTTAAATAATAAATTAAAAGCATTAGATGATACGGTTGGTATAAGTACTAGAAAAGTTGGTGACTATGCATTAGGAACAATTTCATTAAGACAAGAAATGAAACAATTGACGGTCGAATTAGTCCAAATGAAATTGCGCGGAGAAGAAGATTCTGATACATATAAAAAAATGGCCCAACGTCTTGGCGATATTAAAGATTCGATGTCTGACGTTGCCAATGAAGCCAAAGTTCTAGGAAGTGATACTCGTTCAATTGATATGGCCGTCGGGAGCGTTGAAGCTTTTGGTAGTGCAGCGCAAGTTACAGAAGGAACTATGCAATTGCTTGGAAGTCAAAATGAAGATGTAATGAAGGGCGTTCAGCGATTAACTGCTATTCAGGGAATTATGAATGGTGTTCAACAGATAGGTAATGCTTTACAAAAAGAAAGCGCCTTTATGATGGGTTTGCATGCAGCTCAATCAAAAATAGCAGCAGCTGGGCAAGGTCTATATTCTTTAGCCGTAGGTACAAGTACAGGGGCAATGAAAGCGTTTAGAATAGCACTATTAGCAACAGGTATAGGTGCTTTAATTGTCGGTATTGGTTTATTGGTAGCAAATTGGGATAAATTAAGTGCTGCTATAAGTGGGGGGGCTGATGCACTGAATAAATATAATAAAGCTAATTCTGATGCTTTAACAATAAATTCAATCAAGAATTCAATGATAGACAAAGAGATTGAATTGCTTAAAGCTAAAGGAGCGACTGATGACCAAATTGCATTAAAAGAACAAGAAAAAATATCCAATAATATTCAGGGAATAGAAGACCAGATAAAAGCTATTGAAGATTTGAAAAAAAGTAAAGAATCTGATTTGGCAAAATCAAAAGAATTAACATTAAAAAATATCGCTTTAAATATTTTAACTCTTGGCGAGGCTCAGGCATATAATGCTTTTCGTGAAAAAAGCACCTTAAATGAAATATTGGGATTAGATAATAAAACAAAAGTATTAAAAACAAACTTAAATGAACAAAGAAGACTTTTATTAGTTGCGCAAACACAACAATCTACTGATGATAAAAAAGCTAAAGACAAAGATTCAGAAGATGAAAAAAAGAAATATGAAGCTAAACTAAAAGCACAAAATGATTATTGGTCCGAAGTTAGAAAACTTGGTAAATCTGATTTAGAACTTGAGAATATAAATTATGCGGAACGATTAAATAAAGCCTTTGTTTTCGGTCAAGATTTAAATAATTTAAATGCTGATGAAAAGGCAATATATGAACAGCTTGAAAAAGACCATTTAGCTCGTATTGCAGAAATACATGCTAAAGCAGATGACGAAGAAAGAGAGAGATTAAATAAAAAATTTGAAGAGCAATCAGCATTACAGGAAAAAATATATCAAAACGAATATACAGACCTTGTTACCCAATTAACAAATAAAGAAATAACTCAAAAAGACTTTGATACACGTTCTCAAGATGTTGAATTGGGGAATTTATTATGGAAAAAGGACTTATTAATAAATGCAGGCAAAGATACTACAGAAATTGATGCTCAAATAGCAGACTTTAAATTAAATAGACAAAAGCAAACCAATGCTGCAATATTGGCAAGTGATATTGATTTAATCAATAAGAAAAAAGAAGCTCGAATGATAGAGTTAGATATGATACAAGGTATATCTGAAACTATTGGAGCTTTAGCAAAAAAAGATAGTGCTCTGGCTATTGCGGCTTTTGCGGTTCAAAAGGCTTTGGCTATTGCAAGAGTTTGGGTTCAAACAGCTGCTAGTAATGCCATAATAACAGCAGAAGCCGGAGCAGCAGCAATTCCAACATTAGGAGCCTCTATATTAGGTGGTATAAGTTTAATTACAGCAAATAATATTATGGCTGGAATTCAAACAGGCCTTATAGCAGCTCAATCAGTTGCGGAATTAAAGGGATTTGCTAAAGGGACGAACGATGCTCCAGGAGGGCTTGCTTTTGTTGGTGAAAAAGGACGAGAAATTATAACACTTCCTGACGGCTCTAAATATTTAACACCCGACGTATCCACTTTAATTAATCTTCCTAAACATTCAGAAGTAACTCCAAATCATTTAGTAGAAAATGAATTACGAGAAGTCTTAAAAATGGAAAATGTTTCAAATGCAAGTGATAATAGTTTAATGTTAGAATTGATAAGCGTAATAAAAAGTAAGCCTTCGGCAAGCTTTTCAATCAATTCTCATGGCATTTCGGTTATGGCAAAAAAAGGACAGTCGACTACTAAATGGTTAAATTCAACATATAGAGGTGTATGTTAAAATACGTATTCACATATGGCGATAGTAGTATTATATTGAAAGGTTCCGATAGCCCGGCGAATGTTGATGGTTTTACATTGTCGTTATCTCGGCATGAAATTTATCATTCAGTTTTATTGAGCTATACTATTTCTGAAAAATTACAAGGTGAAGGTAAAAAATGGATAGATAATTTAATTAGTCTGCATGGATGGAATCTTGAAATACAAGCCGATGTTAGTATGTTTGATGGAGTTCAGTATTTGCCATTAATTGAAAAAGGGCGAGTTAATTTAAGAAAATGTGTTCAAAGTGAATTATATACTGAAATAAATTTAGAAAATGGAAGTTTTGAAAGCAACATCCTTAATAGAGATGACAATGAAATAAATCTTATTTCTGATGTAGATATTAATGGAAAAGATATATCTAGCTTTCTCACTCCTGCGAGTGATGTTTACTTAAGGGGTACAACCGAAACTTCAAAACAAATAAAAGGATATCTTTTAAAAGATGCTTTTCAAAAATCGCTTAGAGTAATAACGGGTGAAGCGTATCCTATTGATGAAGATGCAAGCCCTGTTATTTTTAATGATAATAGAATAACCACATTAGGGCAAATGATTCGGGGGTTCGAAAATGTGGATTTCCCTATTAAATTTATTGATTTATTCAAAAGTATTTCGATTCAGAGTGGCTATGGAATGGGATTTAAAAGAGGATTGGATACTAAAGTATATTTCGACTATATTGATGCATTTTATCCACAAACTATCACAGCAGAAATAACCGATATAAGGAATTTAGAATATTCATTTGATGAAGATTTAATATTCAATAAACTCGAAGTTGGATATGCGAATTATGAAAAGAAAGAAAATACAAATGGACAATCAGAATTCAATAATAAAGCATACTATACAGTACCTATAAATCATTTTGATAAAACAAAACAATTAATTTCGCCTTATAGAGCAGATGGACTAAGTATCGAACGATTAAAAAATTTAGGTATTTCTGATGCAAGTGATAATATGGATAATGAGGTATTCATATTTGATTGCATAATAAAAGATGGTGTTTTAACTAATAGAAAAAATGAATTATTCGATACAATTTCAGGCATTTATTCAAGCTTAGAACTTTATACTAATTTATTGTTTAGCCCAGCAAGGATAATAAACGCTTGGAGTTCATTTATAAGTATTCCTTTTATTTGGGATACAACAAAAAATCTCTTGTTTCAAAAAAGCGAAACACAAACAAAATTATCAACACGTTATCAAAATGAACCTTTAGAAACATCAGATGGCGTTGATATCCCAGCAACAAATTTATCAGAACCCTTTTTAACAGGCAGAATAATAAAATTTGATTGCACTTTTACTGCACAAATTTTGCAAGATATAATTAATTCTCCAAATGGGCTACATAAATTTAACGATTATATTAATAAAATAAGTAATTTTGGCTATATAAAAAATATCAATCTGGTTCCTGTTGATAAGAGCCATATGGTTGAATTGTATGAAGCTAGAAATGTTCCAGATATTGAAGCAATAGGATATTTATTAAAAGAAGACGGTTCGCCTTTATTATTAGAAAACGGAAGTTTAATTCAATTAGAATACAATATGCCGCAAATACCAACAAAAATAAGCGCATTACCTCAAAAGTTTACTTTTGATGATGATGACGATATAGTTATAGCCAATAATGGCTATAACTATAGGACTAAAGGCTCTGTTATTAAAGCTTCAATTGCAGCCGAAACCGAAGCCATTGAAACATATTCTATTGATGCAGATTTTGAAAAAATAATCAATTTGGGGGCATATGATTTATATAAGACATTTTATATTAATTATACTTTAACAAGAGGCGCAAGATTTAGGGCAGGATTATTTATTATAAAGGCTTATTCCGATTCTCAGGCTAGTATTTCAGACCCTTCACCTGTTATTATTCCTGAAATATTTGGAGAAACTGGAGGACTTAGTAATATTTCAGCAGATGTAAATAGTAATCAAGTAAGATTAAAACTTACTACAGATAATTTGGATGCTGAAATAACGGATTTATTTATTAAAGTAACTAAAATGGCATGAAAATAACCATTCCACGGTCGCAAACACTTAGATTTGTAAGTCAAGATAATTATTTACAAGATAAATATAATCATGACAATAGATTGCTTCAGGATGAAGGAAGGAATGGCGATGAACCTTTGGTTTATTTTCAAAAAATTAGTACAGGAGACCAAGTTTTAATTTATTTAATTACAGATTACCCGACAATAAGTTGTAAAATTTATGATAGTTTAGGAGTATTACAACAAACAGTATCGTTGACAGATGTTGGAGCAGGATTAATTGATTTAACGGCTTATTATGGAATTGTTGATACAAGTATATTAGGAGGTATTTTTTATTGCATATTGAAGTTTACCGGAGTTGGATTGCCTTCTCATACTTATAAATCTGAATATTTTGAAATAGCCGATTTTTCAACTTATCCATTATTGAAATGGAAAACAAATGAATATTCGGGCATATTTTATACGAATCCTAATATAATTTTTGGTTTTAGAATAGAAGCCGATATAACAGGTTATGTTGGTAAATTAGACACAGAAAGTTTTGAGGCATTCAACTCTACAATAGTAAATTTAAAGAGTAAAATAAAAAGAATTATAAACTTTGAAACAGATAAAATACCTAGATATATTTATGAAAAACTCATAATAGCTCTTGGTCATAATCATTTTTACATAAATGATATTGAGTACGTTTCGATAGATTCTCCAAGCGACGAGCCTATTAAAGACAGTCAATTTTATTTATTTAAAGCGACATTGGCTCAAGTTGAATATGAAGTATATGATTTTTTGCAAGAATCAACAGGCGGAACACCAACGACAAATCAAGGTATTTTAAGTTTTGACGGGATAAATTTCGCATCATCAGATGGTAATGACTTAATAAAAATATATTAAAATGGCTGACGAAAAAATTCAAATACAGCAATTAGACCCTTTAAGTAAACCAACTATAGGTTATTCAATTCCGGCTCAAAAAACACTTGATGTTCCTGCTAAAAGAATTGATTTAGGGTTATTCCAATCTTATGACACGGGTTCAGGATTTGTAGGTTGTTATACTCAAAGACAACGGATAGGCTCGTGGAATATGAAAACTACACTTAAACAAACAATAAATTTAACTGACCCATCAAGTATCATCGCGATAGAGCCAGGAATAATTATAAATGATTCAGGTATTCAATATCCATGGCATGGGGTATATGATTCTTATTTTCATCAGACTCTCGTTCCTTCGGCTTATGGGAATGTATCTTCATCGGGTACATCTGAAAATGTAACAGAAGGGAATACTTCTGATTCAAGTTCTGGAAATACCGGACTAGGGAATACGGGTAAATTATCGTTATTTTGGAATGGTGTTATTTCGGATGCGGCCGTTGCAACAAAAATAGGAGGTTCGGGCATACTATCGGCAAGTAAGGATGCTGGGCATATTTATACCATTTCACATAATTTAAATTCAGAAGTAAAAATTTTACTTTCACCCATTGTTACAAATCAAGAAAACATATTAGGAGTATCAATTAAATACCCAAATACAGATTCTGTAACTGTTAAATTTGCTGTTGTCGACGAAACGCAGATAGATACTTCTTTTTATTTAGAAGTTTATAGAGTTGGGTATATGGATAGCCATTCACATGCTATTGGTTCGCATAATCATGATTTAATAGGCTCGCATACCCATGCATTAAGTGTAAGCGCTTCGGGAGTTTCATTTAATGCGGGCGCTTGGGGTAAAAATATTCAAGTTACTTCTAAATGGACTGAAGGTGATAGTCAAGTATTTTTAACTCACAATAATCTTGGTGCAGCATCTTCAAGATATACTGATTTTGGAGTTGTTTCAGGTTATGCTAATGCTTATTTAATGAATGAATACACGGGTTCAGGTAATAGAGGATTTATTAATATAATTAGAAAATTTGAATCATGAAATTAATACTTTTTTTATTGATATTGCCAATTACTTTATTTGGTCAACAACCAGTAAAAGTAAAAGTACTATGGGCAACGGATAGTATTTATTCTGGCACTAATATTATTGCTAAAGATAGTTTTATGGCTAAATATTTAGTTTTAGAAAGAAAAACAACTTACCCTATTAATCCAAGAAAAAATACAATTATTAATTATAAGGATACATTTAAATATTACAATGGATCAATATGGAAACAAATAGGTGTTGTTAGTTCAGTTGGGTTTGGTTTATTTGTAAGAAATGATAGCTTAATTGTTGATTCTTCTAAAGTAGCTACATTGAGAGCATTAATGGATAGTATTGCGCATGCAAAGATATTTGCCAATGGTGGCTTAATGAAGGATGGAGACACAATAAAAATAACAGGAGGGGTATTAGGAAGTGACTTTGTTGAGTTAAAAACTCCTTATGAAGGAATGCTAAATTTAGTATCTGATTCAAGTACCTTTAGTATATCTCAAGGTAGTATTGTAAATCAAGTAATGTCTTATAAGGGGGATAATATGTCCTCTATGATGATGTCAAATGGAATGACTTTTCAAGCTAATAGAAAATTTGGATTTAATACAGCTGTACAAATTGATTCTAGTGGAATTAAGTATATAAATCCTAGAGTTGAAGATTTTATAGGGGATTATGTTCCAACAGTTTTTTATGTAAAATCACTTATACACGATAGTATAGGCAGTATAGATTTATCACCCTATAAACTAAAAGCAGATACTACTAATCCGGCAACTGGAATGGAGAGAATTTGGAGTTCCGACGATAAACTAAAAGCTAAAATAAATTATTCAGATACTACTGTTAAAGTTGCGACACCAACGCAGCTAAACTTGAAAGTAGATAAAACGACCACAATTAATAATAAAGCTTTAAGTAGCAATATTCGTTTATCTGCTCGACGCGATTTCTTATTATCCGACACAGCAAGCAATGATAGTATTGGATTAATGAGTCCTTACGACCACTCGATTGTTGCTTCCGCAATAACAGGTTCAGGAACCGCAAATCAAATTCCATTTTTTAATTCAATAAGAAATTTAATTAGTAATGCTTTTTTTACAGCCGATTCTTCAAATAAAAAAGTTATGATTATTAAAAATAATTTAGGTTTAACCCCTTCAGGTGGCATAGAATTATTTAATAATACAGATGCTAGCGTTGGCGTACAAGTTCAAGTTTCGCCTCAATTACTGTTTAAAGGTAGTAACTGGAATACAGGTACATCTCAGGCTTACACAAACTTAGCAAGAATTAGATTAGTTCCTATATCTGCTGGAATTGGGACTGCTTATGCTAATTTCACATTTGAGTATTCTAATAACAACGGGGCTAGTTATAGTGAATTTTTAGGGTATAGTTCGTTCAGTGGTTCTCTTAACACCACATTCGGTTTTAGTGCAGCGACATTTACTGTTAATAAATCTACATCATCAGGATTAACTGTACCTTCTGGATTTTTAGCAAGAGAAACATTTGCTTCAACTTCTGGAAGTAAGGTAAATGTATCCCCATCTTATTTATATCAAGCAACCAATTGGAATGGATCTGTTAGTAGAAATCAGTATTTTAGAAATTATATACTTCCTATAGCAGATAGTGAGCAAGCCGATTGGCTATTTCAATATTCTTATGATGGCGGTACAAATCATAAGACTTTGTTTGGTATTCGTGGGACTTTTGGAGTATCTACAGCGAATAACTTTTGGATGGGTGAGGGCACTTCTCAATCGGCACCAACTTTTAGAATAACTAGTGCTGATAAATCAGCCGCAATACAAGCCGATGCAAATGGATTCAACATTATTAGTGATAATACAGGTAAAATAACTTTTGGATTTGACTCGAAAGCAAATATTGATAATGTTTTACCAACTCTAAATAGTACAGGAATGATACTCAATAATAATGGTTATTTGTATCGTCATTCTGTAGCTACTGATTCTGTTTATCTTGTTAAAAAACAAATTGACCAAGCGATTAGTTTTGCAACAACTGGTCAACTACAATATGTTACAACATGGGACGCATCGGGAGGGCTTTGGCCTTCAACTGGTGTTGGTGGTGGTTCAATTAATATTGGCGATTGGTGGAATATTTCAGTTGGTGGCACAATTAATGGTTTAGCAGTTAGTGCTGGTGATCATATTTATGCACTAACAAACACTCCGGGTCAAACAAATTCTAATTGGGATAAAGTCGGAAGTACAACAACAATTCCAATAGGAAGAACAGCAGGCAGTTCAGGAAATGGATTTGTTGATTATTCAGGAAGGACTAAAGTTGTAGGCAAATTTAATGGAGGAACACTTACGCCTTCATCTGTAGATTCAACTTTAAATTTTGAAGGAGTATTCCAAGCCAGTCAAATTGCGTCTTACGTTTATGGTGGATATTTTAAAGCAAGTTCAGGAGCTTATGCATTGAGTGCTATAACTACAGGAACTACAACAATACCTTTTAGGACTGAATCTGCATCGGAAGGAACGGCAGATATAGCTAATTTCAATAAAAATGGAATTGGAACAGTTGCTAAAGTTGATTATACGGGTAAAGGAACATTTAATGGAGGAGTTCAACTAGGTTCATCAACAAACAATACAACAGTTTCAGCAGTAGGTAATGTTACTCTAAATGGAGCTGCTAAAGTTTGGGATGATATTGAGATTTCAGGTTTTAATTTAGGAACAGGGTTAAATGCTCCAGCTTTTACAACTGGTTGGGCTGGTAGTGGTTCTTTAGGGGCTTACTACTTTCAAGGTACTACTGCAAATGATATTGCATATTTTAATGTACAGATACCGCATAGATGTTCAGAAAATGATTCTATAACAATACATGTTCATGGTGGCCCAACTACAACCCCAGGAGCTACCGATAGTGTTGTATTAGTTTTAACTTACTCTTATTCTGAAATAGGTGGAACATTCCCAGCAGCGTCAACTAAGAGAATAGTAATTCCTATGAATGGGAAAGCTCAATGGAGTCAAAATTCAACAACTTTGTTAACATTACCTACAGGAACAGGAAATGGAATTAGTGGTATTTACAATTGTTCTATAGAACGTCAATACAACGATGCTAGTGATACATATACAAGTAATTGGGGATTGTTAAGTATTGATTGTCATGCAAAAATAGCGTACTTAGGTAGTCGTCAAATAGGTTCAAAATAATTAATAATAAGAATAAGATAATTGTAATATAATGAAGCAAATTGATTGGGATTTAATTAAATGTATTGTGGTATGTATTGCACTACCTATAGTTGTTTATTTTGTAACTAAAAACATTTAGAAAATGCCTTTAAAAATAACAAATAGAATAAGTATCGGCAGCGGCGGCGGGGGTGGGTTACATCCTAGTTATAGGGCTGTATATGATTTAATGGCAGTGAAACCAAGCGTTGAAATAGCTAAGTATCAAAATAACTTAGTAAAAACACTAATTAATAGCGGTGTATTCCCAAGTAAAGTAGTAAGGTTATTTATTTTAGGTAATCACAGTATTCAAGACTCTCCTATTGATTTTGTAGATCCTACAAGATATGCCACACCCGTAGGAAATCCAGAGTTTGAAGCTAACAAAGGTTATACAGGTTATTTATCCGGCAGCACTAGATATTTTAATCTTAACTTTAATCCTTCAACTGAAACAGATAAATATACTCAAAATAGCGCAGGATTTGGTGTTTATATTCAAAATAACGTAGATGGTTCTTATTCTGATATAGGGGCATCCGACGGAACTCGTTATACATTTCTAAATCCTAGAAATGTTAATTTAATACATACTGATATTAACGAAGCCGTAGGAGGTTATAATACAGGTATAGCTAATACAGATTCATCGGGATTTTATTTTGTAACAAGACGTGGTGCTGATGGATCGACAAAAAAGTATGTTTACAAGAATAGGGTAAAAACAACATTATCTACCAATTCAACAGGAGTTCCAACAAAAGGGTTTTTTGGTTTGTGTTATAATGGTAATAATACACCTACACAAATTTCAAGTAGACAAAACGGTTTAATTATAATTACTTCAGGATTAACAGATGAAGAAGAAAATATATTAAGTGACGCTATTAATTTATATTTTTCTCAAGTAGCTACAGCAACGTTCCCATACTACAAAGGAGCAGACCAATATAAAGCAACTATTAAAACCAACACAGTTTTTTATTTAGACGGAAAAAGTGTTTATCCTATTATTGGGCCAAATTATGGGACGGAAACAGGTACTCCTAATTTTAATGCAGATAAATTAACAATAGTAGAAACAGGTAAAGCAGTTGCTTTAACAGCGGGACAATTAATAACATTTCCTGATGCTCTTAAATATCAATTTACTCTTACAAGTTATTGGAGTTGCGAGTTTTTGATAAAATATACAACAGCAGGAACATTTATATCTAAAGTAAATGGTGCATTAGGTTGGTATATTGCAATTGATAGTGATGGAAGATTGAAAGCTAATCTACATTCTATTACCGCAGACGATAAATGTGAATCTAAAAGTACCGAAGTATTACAGCCAAATACTATATATCATTGTGTTGTTAAGATGCGTCCCCGTAGGTATAATCCTAATTTTGCTAATATTGTAATAATTATAAATGGTAGAGAGCAAATACCATACCCTCAATATGATGTCTACAACAACAGACAACTTACTACAAGTACAACATTTTCAGGAAATCTTGTAATTGGTTCTGCCGAATTTGAGGGTACTCTTGATGAAATTATAATTAATAATAATTTAGGTTATAATAAGGGAGAACAGCAAAGGGCGTGGATGGCAATGTATAGTTCATTTGCAATGCCTACTTGGAATAAGCCTACTACAAAAGTTAATTTAATCTTAGACCAAGATATAGATTCTGATCCAGATGATGCAGGAGATATACATACTGCTATTGCCTTAAACCACAACAATGAGGTTAATTTATTAGGAGATATCATTTCTTGTGCCACTGCTTTTTCAGCTCCCGCAGCTCAAGCAATCGCTGATTGGTGGGAATCGGATGTACCTATTGCAGCATATCAAGGGAATGAAGGTCGTGATTATAGCGGTTCTACTACTGTAGTATACAAGCATATTAGAGATCAATTTAGAGCTGGTGATATTAAAACTAATTATCCTGATGATTTAATTACTTACAGAACTTTATTAGCCTCAATACCTGACGGTACAGGTGTAATAGTTACAACAGGTTATTTAATTAGTTTGCAAAGATTGATGAATAGTCCTGCTGATGGTATATCGCCATTAACTGGTATGCAATTATTGCAGACAAAAGTAGACACTATTTTTGTTGTTGATAATTTTTACCCATCGGGGAATATAGATGCAACAAGTAGTATAGCATATAACGGTAGTGGACACCCTGCAAGTTGGAAAGACGTTATTGAAAATGCACCTTGCAAAATGATATTTAGTGGAGCTGAACTGGCCTTATCTATAGTTAAAGGCGCACCAATAAAAGACCCTGATGATTATTTAACAAACCCGTTTAGATACGCATTTTGGTACAACTCCATTAATTCAAGACCTGTATGGGGGGTATTACCTCAAATTATAGCAGCAAGAGGTTTGCAAAATGATTTTATATTAAGCCATCCATTCACGCAAACAATTAACGGAATAACTGGACTGGCAGATAATTTAGTTTATTCACAATCGGGTAATAGATGGTTTTTGAGGTTTGCAGATGATACTGATTCGGCAAGGCTTGGGAATACACTTACAACTCAAGTAGATACAATCTTTGCAATGGATAAAAATTCATAAAGCACTCAAAAACTAAACATAAAAACTTAAAACTTATATATAACAAGGCATACAAAATAAAATAATTACTCTACACCAGAGTTAACTAAAAATTTAAATAAAATGGCAGACGTAACGGTAACAAAATTTAACAGTAGGATTTTAAACGGAAATGCTATTGGGCAAAAATCGGTCGATATAATTTCTACTGATTTTAGGATTTTAAAGACATCGAATAGCAATATTGCTATTCCTTTTTATGTCAAAGCAATAACAACGGAAGGTATAATAAAAGTAAAAGATTATTATGGCTCGGATGTTGATATTACTATTACCGAATTAAATAAATATGACATCGTTCCAGTAGTAAAAGTTTATAAAGCAGGGACTACGGCAGAAGGAATTATCGCAGCATTTTAAAATTAATAAATTAAGATATGAAAAAGTATTTATTACCAAACGAATTAATGATAGGCGATGCCTTATTATATGACAAGAACAGTGAAATTTCAAGCACTATTGATGTAATAACTAAATCAAGAGTAGGTCATGCCTCGATGGTGACTGAAATTAATCCTGTATTTGTTCACGAAGCACAACCAGAAGGGTATATAAAAACGGAATTGTTTAAATCATGCAAGGATTGTTATCATATCTATGTAAAAAGACCTCGTTTTGAATTTAATGCTCAAAAATTACAGGTATGGTGTCGAATAAAAGAAGGAACTCCTTATGATTTTAAAGGGACGGTTATTCAGCAATTTTTAAAAAATGTTTTTGGGAAAAAGATAAATCATAGTGATGCATTAAAATTATATTGTTCAGAAGCAGATTTGAGAGCATGGAATGAATCTAGTAATATGAATTTTAATCCCGAACAATCACCAGGAGATATACTTTATAATTTTGTTGACTTTGAAACATTTGAACTTAAATTGAAATAATATGGAAGAAATTAAAAATTTTGTAATTAATAATCAAGGATTATTAATCGGGCTTGGGATTGCTGCACTTAGTGAGTTTATGGCATTGCATCCAAAAAGTAAAGCAAACGGAATATTGCATTTAATAATTAATTTATTGAGTAAAAAGAAATAAATTTGCTTACTTAATATTTAAGTTGTAATATTGCATTACGAAAATTACAAAGAAGCGTCGGAGGCTTATAAAGATATTTTCAGACATTCTGAAAACAGGTTCTAAGACAACCGCAATACCTCGATGGCTCCGACCCTTCGAGGTATTTTCATTTTAAGCTGGTCGGATGAAGATTAACAACAGCGGCTTAAAATATTGCCTTACTGGGGGATTCGAAATAAAGGGCAGTGTGAGAACAAAGATTGAGCACACTTATTCGACAGATGACCGTACATTTGAAAGCAGCAATCAAATCTAATCACTCGGAGTTGAATTAGATGCACGAAGCGACGGGGCTGGCTCCATAGAGCAGAACTTTAAGCAACGTGGAGTTTTAAACTAAATTTAGCGATTTAGGATAAAACTCACATGCACTCTCTCAAAAGCTTCACCAAGAGCAGGTAGTATATGAATAAGAAAAAGTGTTTAAATTGTAATAATGGAAAACAATTCAATAGAAAAATTATTTGTTATATTAAAGAAAAATATGTTTCAAAAAATACAACATGTAAATATTTTATAAAATTAAAATTATGACACCAAAAGAAAAAGCTCAGGAATTATATGATAAATTTCAAGCTCATTCAGAATCATTTCACGAGCAAGAACATACAAAGGAATGTGTGAGAATTGCAATTGATGAAATTATAAGTGCTTTAAATATTACAACGGGACATTGTACCTTAAGAAAATTAGACCGACAAGAAGTTGAAATGGATATTAGTTATTGGGAATCTGTTAAATTGGCTTTAAATACTCTATAGTATTGGCATATAAAAAATAGGCATTGTTGATAAAATATTAATTTTAAATTACATAATATGAAAGCAATAGTAGATTCAAAAGTTTTACATAAAGCAATTCAAAAGGCTATTAAATACGATACATTAAAAACAAATAAAATAGTTACAGTTGTTCCAAGAGAATTGAAATTAGGTAAAATAAAAGTTCCTTTATCGCCTACTGATAAGAATATTATTCATTATTCAAACTTTGAATTTGATATAGAAAAATGGATAAAAGTAATGACGTTTCTTTACTCAATACCACATCAGCCAATAGTTTGCGAATTTGATAGTGAGACCATAAGTATTCACTGTATTGTAAACTTTTAGTTCCGTCAACTATATAAATATGTAATTCAATAATTTACCTATAGAATTATTGATATAAAATAAAATATCTAATACTTGCAATAAATACAAAAAAGTTATTACTTTGTAAAAAATGATAAAAATGGCTTTGTTTTTTCATATAATTAGGTAGAATTGGGTTAGCCGATGGGAAACTGTCGGCTTTTTATTTTAAAAGATGTATTATGGCTATTGAACAATGGATTATCGCAGGTATTAGTTTTATAACATTATTGATTTTAATTATAGGTCTTTTTAGTAGAAATGCAAGTCGAATAAGTGTGTTAGAAAGTGAAATTATAACGGCAAAAACAGAGCAAAAAAGATTAGATGAAGAATTAAAACTTCACAATTCAATGAATGAAAAAACATTTTCGAGATTAGAAACTCAACTTAATGAAATAAATAAACAGCTTAGTACATTAATAGGGTTCGTTGAAGCTAAATTAAAATGAGACTCAGAATATCGCGTGAAATAAAAACACCAAAATATACCATAGGTAAACTTTATATAGATTATCAAAATGGGAATGGATGGTTTTATTTTTGTGATACGCTCGAAGATGCCGAAAGAGACGTAAAAATATTTGGACAAACTGCGATTCCTACAGGTCAATACAGATGCATAAATACTTTCTCTCAAAAGTTTAATCAAATAATGCCTTTAGTTCAAAACGTAAAAGGCTTCGATGGTATTAGAATTCACAGCGGAAATACAGAATATGACACAAATGGGTGTATTTTAGTCGGGGTATCTCAAGGTTCACGACTCGTAAATTCGGTCTTTACTTATAATAGATTATGGCCAATTCTTAAAATCGAAAAACATGGATATGATTTAGAAATAATTGATAATTATCATACAATTATCTGATTTATATCATATAAACCCCTGTTATCTTAGTATTTAAATCTATCTTTATTATTAATAATTGATTTATTTTTGTTTAGTGAATTGATTTGCGCAGCGATTACTGGCTAACGGTGGGGCTATGCGCCTGTTTTGCCCCACTCAAAACTATCAATTTAGCACAAAACAACACGGGCAAAATGGCGTATGAGCCCGTGTTAAGCAACGTGATTATTTAACTTATATTCAATATTTTATGAAAACATTTAACGGAAAAGCGATTTACAACCCAAGCGGCAAGGCTGGTGAGTACAGTTATTGGGCTTGTAACTTTTATGTAGGTTGCTCAAATGGTTGCACTTATTGTTATTGCAAAAAAGGAATTTTAGCCGGAGCGATGGGACAGGATAAACCACAATTGAAAAAATGCTTTAAAGATGAAAAACACGCCTTGGAAGTGTTTGAAAAAGAGTTGCTACAGAATAAAACCGAACTTCAGAAACATGGCATTTTCTTTTCATTTACTACAGACCCAGCTATCGAAGAAACTTGGTATTTAACTGGATGTGCAATTAATATTTGCAGGTTACATGATGTGCCTTTTAGTGTTTTAACTAAAAGTGCAAAATGGCTTGTAGATGAATTTATTTATGAATTACAAAATAATGGTACAATTTGGAATAGAGAACCAAAAATTCACTTATGGTCGTTTGGATTTACATTGACTGGACACGATGAGCTTGAGCCAAACGCATCTACAAATTTAGAAAGAATAGAAACAATGAAAAAATTACATAATGCTGGGTTTAAAACTTTTGCAAGTATTGAACCTATAATTGATTTTGATGCCAGTTATGAAATGATTCAAAAATTATCATTAACGTTTAGTTGTGATTTGTTCAAAATTGGGCTGCTTTCAGGCAAAAAATACGATTTAACATTATTAAGAAGATTTATTAATCATGTTACGTGGTTAGTTGATGAAACTCCTATTTATTTTAAAGATACACTTTTGAAACAAGCTGGGATTGAAAGGAAAGAACTTCCAGAAAATTGTGTCAATCGAGACTATAAGCTGCACGAAGCTCACGTTCATGTCGCTTAACGTAAAACGTATGGTGCGTTGCTGCACCGAACTTAATTTGAGACTAAATACTTAAAAATATGGATAAAAATATCAATGAAACACAGGGGCAATGCACTATACATAGTGTTAAGCCCAGTTTTTTTCTTCCTCCAATTAAAGGGGGTGTTTCTGGTTGCTTAAATTGCGGATTTACAGAAGATATACTCCCAATGAAAACAAGACTATATTTCGGTTTTGGAGGGTGGTATATATCAAAAAACGGAGAGCATTTCTTTAGTGAAGAAGTAAACAAAGATTATGAAGATGCAAGGACATTGAGTTATATTGAACGTAAAGCAAAATTAGAACCTAATTGCGATTGGCGTGCTCATTTAGATTTGCCTTTAAGAAGTGCTGTTTATCAACGGCAAGGTAAAGGTAAATGGGTATTAGTTGAACGTGGGCAAGGGTTCGCTTAAAATTGGGCTTAACGAGAATCGTGTAAGCGAAGTGGTGTGAGCATTCAGGGAACAACACGGAAGCTTTAAAAGTTTAGGCTCACGGCATTTCGCTTAAACGTTGTTAGGTCGTTCGTTAGACAAGCGGATTCACGAAGTACGGAAGTAACCGAGCCTTTACTTTTATACGATTCTCGTTAGGCTCGCATGAGTTTTGAAACGTAATTTAAAATTTTATTTATATGAAAGCAATAAACTTAAAATCAGGAAAAGAATACAAAGTGTTACATCCAAGTGTAATAGATGCTGCAAATGCTAGAGAAGGTGAACTATTGGTCGTATATACCGATACTTCAAACACTTTGTATGCTAGAGAATCGGTCGAATTTTACCAAAAGTTCAAAATTTTAAATGAAGTCAAAACCGATAAGCAAGAAGTTTGCCATTGTAAATTTAATCCTCAATATATTAAAGATATAGATGGAACTGAACATTGCTTAATATGTCAAAAACAACGGCAAACTTTGTAGCTTGTCGAATGCGAGCCTAACGTTTAAGCTATGACCAGTAAAGGATTACGGAGCGATACACTATCAACTGATACCAAACTGGATGCGAGATGAAACGTTGGATTAACCGCTAAAACCTTTATTGGTTATAGCTTGTGTTAGGCAATCGGTTTTTTACTTTAATTATTTAATACTTAATAAAATGATACGAGAATATAGAGGACGTTTTAATAAAAATCATAGTTGGGTTTATGGTGATGGTTGCTTTAACAATCATGATTATGGAGCCAATAGCGATATTATAAAAGTACATGAGCAGCCTTCGGATGAATCGGTTGAATATGTTTGCGATACTCAATATACAAGCCAATGGACTGGCTTAAAAGATACTGATGACGAAAAGATATTTGAGGGTGATATTCTAAGAGCAATAAGAACCGATGGTAAATGTATGTATTATAAAATTTGGACACAGCCCGGAGGATTTGTAATGAATTGTTTTCAGGATGATTTTTATAGAAGAATTGAAGATATTCAGTTTAGCTCTGGAATATCAGATATGCAAACACGGTCTTTTATTGAAGGCAATTGCAAAGTAGTTGGTAATATCTGGGATAACCCCGAACTTATGCAGAAGCCTTCTTAAACTGTTGCCTAACGGCTGGCAATATAAAATCGTGCTGGATTACGAAGCACGAAACTGTCTAATCGCTACGAACTTTGAAACGAGAAAAAATATTTAATAACCGCACGAAGTCCAGCATGTTTTATATTGCATGTTGTGCGTAGTGCTTTAATAATCAAAATAATGAAAGAACATTTGCAAGTGAAACAATTTGCTGAATATTCAAGTGATAATGAGCAAACAGTAAACGAATTTTTAAAAGAAACAGGTAGCAGAGTAGTTTCGGTAACTCCGCTTTACAATACAATTCTCGGTGGAATACAGTATGTCGTTGTGTATTGGTGTTAGCATTACGCACAACGGTGGCCGTATGGTGGCGTACCGGATTTTGAAAAACTAAAATATCAATTTACAATGGACAACAATAAAAGTACTGAACAATCGCAACTTACCGCACCCGGTATGCACTATACGGCGTGTTGTACGCTGGCGGATTGTGCCCACGAAACTAACCACGAAGAACAAAAAATAAAAAATGCGAAGCGTGGGGGTATTTATTTGGATTTGTTTTCGGGAATTGGAGGCTTTGCAAAAGGCTTTGATATGGCTGGATTTACTTTTGATAAACATTATTTTTCTGAAATAGATAAAAACGCAATTGCGAACTATAAATACAATTTTAAAAACGCTGAGTATGCCGGAGACATTAGAACTATTTCCACAGGAACAATTACAGACAGACCGAACCTTATTACATTCGGGTTTCCTTGCCAAGACCTTTCAGTTGCTGGAAAAGGAAAAGGCTTATCTGGTGCAAGAAGTGGTTTGTTTTATGAAGCAGTTAGGCTTATCGAAGAGTTCAAACCCGATGTTTTTATCTTTGAAAACGTCAAAGGTCTTTTATCAAGTAACAAAGGAAAAGACTTTGAGCTCGTATTGCGAACAATTGCCGACATTGGGCTATATGAGTGTGAATGGCAATTGCTTAATACAGCCTGGCTTTTGCCCCAAAATAGAGAGCGAGTTTACTTTGTCGGACATTTTAGAGGCAGAAGTAGGCCAAGAATATTTCCTATCTCAGAAACAACTACAAGGCTTAATGAAAGGCAATCAAACGCCGCAATTGTTAGAACAATTACAGCCGGAGGACATTCAGGCGGACACCACTCAGGAATGACTTTAATACAAAGAACTGATACGGACGGCAACCGAAGGCCGCAAGGTTATAGATGTTATGAATCTGACGGAATTTCACCCGCTTTAAGTTCACAACAAGGAGGTATTGCCGGAGGTTCGCATATTATTTCACACTACGGACATAAAAATAAAGAAGCAACTGAACACGCTATTTGCCCGACTTTAAAAGCACAAAGCCACGGACATGAACCAATGGTAAAAGCATTAAGATGGGCCAGAAATGAAAAAGGCAAAGCAGCCAGAAAAGAAGCAATGAAAAACGGCAAAGATTACACGCCTTTTAATGGTGGAAATAGGGAACTAATACCAAGCGAAAAGAATATTTCCGGTTGCATTACCAATGCTTTAAACAAAGATGCTTTATTAGGCAATGAAAACGAAATTAGACGGCTTACAGAGATTGAGTGCGAAAGGTTACAAGGCTTCCCGGACAACTGGACAAAGTATGGAGATTTTGACGGAACGATTAAAGAAATAAGCCGAACACAACGTTATAAAATGCTTGGAAACGCAGTAACAACAAAAGTAGTTGAAATGATTGCGTTACGAATCTAAATGGGTTTGAAAAACCCAAAGCGGGCGGGGCATTTTTTATTTTTCTCTCAAACTGGCAGAAAAGTAAAATCGAAGCATTTCACCCGCTTGCGTACAACGG
>JAEHJW020006597.1_pt1 | contig 48717 bp, 48 predicted proteins | sample 9271431 | NCBI WGS metagenome assembly JAEHJW02
ATAAAAATATGGATTTTTTAACATTTAAACAATTGGTTGACCAAGCAGAACAAAAAGCAAACCAAACAAAAGGTGCTATTCGTACTAAAATTAAAAACTCAGCAGATATGATTGTTTACAGAGATGATTCTGATTGGTTAATTGTAGTACCTAAAAACAAGGAAACAAGCCAAAACATAGGAACTGAAACTAAATGGTGTACTTCGACCCGCGAATCGAGTAATAGATTTGAGCAGTACACGGTCAAAGAACACGGAACATTGATTTATTTAATCAACAAACACGAAGAACAAAAACTATCCAATAACAAATCAAAATATGCCATTCGGTTCGAAGATGAAACTGGAGACATTATAGAAATAGAAAATCCACAACAAGAACCATATAAATTACCAGAAAAAAGATTCACCGAAGAAACAGGATTTAATCCACGTGACATTGTTGCACTTATAAGAAATTCAAAAGAATGGAAAGACTATATAAATGACAAGACCATAAAGGATGAAGCACGTATAGCAATACGCGAATTAAATTATAGTGAATTTTTATATTTGAGTAAAAACTTCAAACATGATTCTTCTTTTATGAAAGAGTGCTTTTATTTATTGTTTCGTAGCTATTTTGATTTTTCTAAAGAGTTTTGCCAATGTGTAGATTTTGTTTTACAAAACGGAGCAACAACAAACGCACGATTTGAAAAATACGATGACGGAAACGCATTTCACGTCATAACAAACAGATATGTGACAGATTTAATTTTCTTGGATCAAATCGCGAATATTTTAATAAAGCATGGGTGCGATATCAATGCAGAAAATAACAATCACGAAACTCCGTTGTATAGTGCCTTTTGTAATTATAATTTTCAATTTGCCGAAGTATTAATTAGGTACGGAGCAGATGTTAATAAAATAACGTCGGATGGTGACAGTATTTTATATAAAATAGTCGGATCGGATATTGATGATAGTTTGGATGTTGTTGAGTTTTTAATAAAAAATGGTGCAAATGTAAACGCTTTAAACAAATATAAAGAATCTGTTTTAACTTACGCAGTACAGAGTACTAAAATACGTATGGTGGAGCTTTTATTAAAAGCAAATGCAGATCCAAATATCCCAGATGACTTACAAGTTTCACCATTGATTGTAGCAGTGCAGGATGAAAGTTTCAAAATAGCCAAACTGTTAATTGAATATGGTGCAAATGTAAATCATAAAGACAACACACGCGATACTCCGTTATATATAGCATGCGAAAATAATAACGCAGTTATGGTAAAATTGTTATTAGAAAATGGTGCATTATTGGATGAAAAAACAATGGACAATATAGACGAATACAACGATGATGTTGTAGCTTTACTCAGAGCGAAGGGAGAATAATATGACTTTTTGCGGTATCGCATGCGATACCGCTTTTGTGATTACTTTACAACACATATTACAAACCAGTCAACTACTAATTTAACAAAAATATTTACATAAATACAAAATATATCATAATCTAAACGCATTTTTGGTTAACCACGAAGCAGATTACTTAATTCAATATGGATTTTCTGGATACACAGATCAGCTGATAATGTGTATATTTGATTACCGGAAGGTTAAATCTGCGACAATTGTAAAGAAAGTTCCATTTTCGGAATACATTATACCATTTTCTCTTTAATTGCTAAGTGTTTAAAGTCTTTTAAGAAAAGATGAAACGGTATTTTCTGTATTTTGCACCAATGGTGAACTTGTTACTTTATTGACAATACTCTGTTCGGCATTGCTTAGGTAGCTCAATCCTTCGAATCCATATTCTAATGCTCCAGCAGCAGCACCAGCCACCTTTGTAATAGCACCCAATGCAGCAAATGTTCCTGTTAATGCAGCAGAGCCTATTTTTGACATTGTTGATTGTGGTCCAACTTGTATCGTGGACGTGGAAACGTTTACCGGAACTTTCGATGCTGTATTTGTTATGGTTGATGCTTTAGATTGCAATGCAGTTTTTGGATTTGGCAAAGTAGGTACAGAATTTATCTTTTTATATAATGCCTTTTCTCTAGCATTGTCTTTTTTATATTCTGCTGCAGTTGTGCTTGTAACTTTTCCTTTTACTTTTTTATATAGTTCATTTACTTTTTGTTCATCGTACATCAATCTAACTATATTTAATTTTTGTGAGAATTTTCCTTTTTGGAATATATGATCGATTGACAATACAAAATATATCCCTGAGAAAAAATCTGTGCCTTTTGATGAAATCAAACCATTTTTATCATCATAGTCATAGCCAGTATTATAAGTAAAAAACACCGGAAGCATACCAACTTCATATGAGTAGCTTCCGGCAACCATTCCCGTTGACGGGTTTTTTAAAGAAGTATAAAAAATATCATCCTGTTTTATTAACGTTGGGTCGCCAACGATGGTCAAATCTACCGTTATTTGTTCTCCTTGTGAATCAAGTAAGTTGTTAAACAAATCATACGACTTGATAGAAGGTTTATCTGAAGAACCAAAAGGAGTCTGCGTAACTGTTGGTAGTTTTCTCTGATGCAATGATGGAGAACCAGCGCCAGAATTTGTATCCACTGAAGTCTGTTCGCTTTTTTTATTTTTTTTATCTTTGGCCATTTCTACGTCTTTTTTGCTAATGGGTTTCCCTTTTTTTCTTTGATCGGGATTGCCACTTGTTCCTGTTGTCATTACGAAATATAGCGCATTGAATTTTAAATCAACGTTTAAAATTTGTGTATTATGTCCAGTGTACATATACTCGTATATTTTTGCTACAGATTTTGGCATTCCTGACGGAGCAGAAGCACTTTTGGTATTATAGACGACATATGGTTGTACTTTATAAATATATTTTTTAGCAATTTCTCCGGTTTGATCGTTGTACTTCTGTGGGATTATGTTTGTTGTTATTTTAAACCAGTTTAATGGTTTTCCCTTTGCGTTTGCAGAAATAGCATCATCCAAAGAAGAAATATTGGTACCGTCTTTAAATTGTGATTTTATATATTCTGAGTCCAATATCACGGTATTGATGATATCAATAATATCTGTTCCTGCGTGAAACGAAATTGATTTGCTTTGCACGATACGTGAATCTATTTTTGATGTTGGTTGAGCAGATGGCGAAGATGTAACACTTGAAGATGCAGCAGTAGACGGGCTTGCTGCATTGCTACTTGTTTGTGTACTACCACTAGCAGAACCAATGGATGTAGTTGCTGGTGTAGAAGTATTATTTGCAAGTGTTGGGGAAGTTACGTTGTTTAATTTTGCTATTTTGTTTGCCGATTTGAATTGTTGCAAATATGCATTTGATAGTCCCATTCTTGCTTGAATATTGTCTTGCATTCTTATGGTGTTTGAATCTACGATATGCGATGCGTATCTTGCAGCATCGGAGTCTGAAACTGCAGGATTGTTTGCGTTTGCGTTTATAGAACCAAATTTTGCCGTTCCTTGATTTTTCCAGTATATAATAGCAGTCATTATTGAAATAATGGTTGGTTCTCCGTTGTTAACAAAAAGATTATCCAAATAGGAAGATATTGCATCATCGCCAGTTGTTGGTATTGAATACGTTCCAACCGATCCAGAATATGATGGGTATTTTGTCCGTATCAACGCTATAGCTTTTGGCACGTAAGTGTCATAATTTCCTTTTCCGTATAGCTGGATATACCCACGTGCGTTATAAGGATAACCAGATGTTCCAGTGTTTATAAAATTGCTATAACTAGTTTCTACTTGACACTGAGCTAAAAATAAAGCCAAACTTCTTCCAGTTATTCCTTCTTTTGTAGCATATTGCTCAAGTAAAGTTCTTAGTCTAACTTGTTTATTTGTAAAATTCGAGTTTGGGTATTTTTTGTTATCGTTGGCTTTTGTTAAACTTGCATCTGTTGGTATAGCATCAGATGCTTTTCCGGCATTAAACATAGATGATAAATCAAATTGTTGTGAGTAAGATATGCCATTTGCAGAATATCCTGATGTATTTCCGTTAGAAGAATTATCTCCTAATCCGGAATCGCTTGGTGGCGTGTAACTGGATATAAGTAACGATTTTGCTATAACTGGATCAATTTGGAATTCAATTTGATTTGCCTCGTCTGGCGTATCGACCATTGGGTTTCCGTCTGAGTCTATGACATTCAGATAATAAAAATTAACAGCATCTGCGAAATTTTTAACAACTACGTATTGATTCGATGATGACGATTGTTGAATCTGTTGACGTTTGTAAGCTAGGACGTTTTCTTCGCTTGCCGTGTCAACTGCGTTACTGAAAAAATCACCAACCGTTCCAGCATTGATATTCAACGGTATAGGCAATTGGCTAATTGGGGTTTGTAATGCTTGGTAATTATAAGGAACTGCTTCAATCGAATAAGTTGCTCCGTTTTTTGTTAATGAAAATTCTGCACTGGTTATGATAAATGGTAGAATCTTTTTAAAGGCTGGATCATTTGGTTGAATCATGACTCCGGTATCATCATATCCATAAAAATTTATAATAAGCAAATAAGTCATATCATAAATATCTTTTATATTAAAATCTGCTGCCACCGCATTAAGTCTGTTAAAAAGCGAAACTCCATATGGTTCGTATATTTTGAAACTTAACTTAATATCGTTTGCAAACCGAGTTTCCCTAGTCATACCATCTACGGTCATTATTTCCAAATCATCGATGTAAAAATCAACATCGGTGAAGTTTTTATTTCTTGGATATTTTGTATTTTTTCCACCGCCAGATATCAGAACATTTTCATGGGATGGAACGTATGTTATTTTTTGTGCATTAGTAGAGCTTGCTATTAAATTTGCATAAGTAAAAGGGTCAATGGCGTGCATACTTAACGTATATGTGTAACTTGCGTATTTATCCAAAGGATTTTCTGACAAATTGTAATCTATTTCTAAATTAGATGTTTGTGTAGAAACCGTTTCTGGTGGTTTCATTTGAGCTTTTTTGGAAGCTGCTGCAACTGGTGGTTTTTTTATTTGATTTACCGCTGCATTTACCGTTAGTTTTTGTACTGGCAACCCAGTACTTTCCGGAGGAGTTGGTAATATAATTCCGTTTGTTGCTTTGCTAAATTTATTACTAATACTAGCAGATGGCAATCCAGACGGAATCGTTGTTAATCCATCATAATTGTTTGGAAGTTGTTTATATCCAGTTGCGAAATTTCCGCTAAACCCAGTATTGTCGAAAAGCCCACCTGATGCCATATTACTGTATTCCTAGAGTTGATTTTAAGTTTTGCGGATCTGGTACAAATATACTTAAACCAGATACAAACCCAAACACGGGATCAATGATAATGTCTGGATTTCTTACTGAAAAAACCCACCATAATTGAGAATCACCGTATATATCATATGCAAGTAAATCTGGGCGAAAGTTATATTTTCGATCAATGGTATATATCATGTCGCTGTTTGATGCTGGAACTTGTCTATAATTTAACACGTCTAGATAATTCCCATTAACTGTTGTTGTATAGTACGGGCTTTGTGGGTTATAAGTAGCAGTCATTACATAAATCCTCTAGTGATGAGTTTTCCTTCAGCAAAATCACTTAGTGAAAATTGTCGGACTTTTCTTCTGCTATATACTGGTTGTAATGTTACACTAAACGTGCTTAATGTTGGTGCGTATTCCGTATTGTTTCCTGAATCTGTAAATTTGTAATAATCGACATCATTTGCTATTGAGTGATCAAACGAAGTAACAACACACGGAACTGTTGGGAAGTACGATCTACCGAGACCAGTTAAGTACACCAAAGATGGCGGGCTTCCTGCATGGACATCTTTGCCCCAGAACATTTTTGTTAAAGTTCTGAAAAAATAAATTCCGCTAAGATAATAATGTGCGTCTGCATCATTTTGTACAGGAAAATCTCCAGCCAAAGTAATAGACGATACTTCCGAACCTTCATAAAATACCATATCAAAATTACTATGCGTTAGCGATTGAGTTTCGTATTTTGCTTTATCAGATGTTGCAATTTGAGGAGTTATTGGGAAAATAAACTTACCAGTTTTTCCATCTTGACTTAGATGCGACATTGGTGTGCCTTTTTTCATTAACGGTAACAATGGCGAAGATGGTGGCAACGATATAGCAATTCTCCAATCAGGATAAGAGTTGACAGAAAGTGGAGAATCAGTTTGGCTTAAACGAGCAGCAGGGGTTAATTTTTTTAATTTTAGTGCGCCAGCTAGTTTTGAACTTGCTGCATTTTCTACATAGCCAACTGCTCGATTTTCTAAATTGCCAAGAACATTAGGCACTATATTTCCGAAATTAAAACCCATGATACACCTCTTATGCGGTATTATACTTATTTAGTGTTTTTAAAATATGCAGTTTAACCAAAAATATTGAGTATTTGTATATATAGCGTTACTATATCTTAGTGCGTTGGTAGCAACATCGTACCAAAGATAGTAATAGAAAAAGGAGGTAGCGAGAAGAATAGGTGTGCTATCCCTGCCCTGCTTGAACTTATGGGTTTCTCGCATAATAATATGAAAAAAACAAACTATTTAAATAATAAGGATATCTTGGTTGAAATTCACAAAAGTAAAAATTCTTTTTGTAGTTATAAATCAAAGGAATATGCAGATTTTGACATTATTTTAAACGATATATCAGAAATACCAGATAACATAGAAAAAGGAAAGCAAGCAAGGTTTCTTAGGTTGCAATCGACCAATCAAAACTTAACAATAGATGACATTCTGGACACTGATGTCGTGTTTAGAATTATGAGTTCTGATCATGTTCCTTATAACACAAAAGAACAAAAGTTTAAAAAAACAAAAAGATATAAGAATAAAAAAACAGTTATCGATCTTGATTTTTTCGAATCGGACCTAGACGACGTGTATAGTGAAATTGACGAAGATGTTCCGGTGTCTAAAAAAGTTAATTTTCCACCTTTTATTCATTGTGTTTTGGATGAAAATAAAACCCCCATTATTGTTGGAAAGTCACACTGGAAAGGGGACTTGGAAACCGGAACGTTTTCAACAACACATGGAAAAATAACAGAAAATTTAGGAAGAATGTATATTGCTTTGACGTCACGATATGCCACAAAACCAAACTGGCGTGGTTACTCGTACAATGATGAAATGCAATCAAACGCAATACTTCAATTGACCGCAATGGGATTGAAATTTAACGAAGCAAAAGGATCGAATCCGTTTGCATACTTTACTCAAGTCATAACAAGGTCTTTTTATTTGATATTGCATAGTGAGAAAAATGTACAAAATATAAGAGATTCAATTTTAGAAGAAAATGGGTTAAATCCAAGTTTTTCTAGACAAATGCTTACTGATGACGAATAACAAATATAATAGAGGGATATAACCAATGGTTAAATTGTTTGAAAAGGCAGTTGTTTTTACTGATATTCATTTAGGGCTTAAGTCAAATTCTGAATTGCATAATCAAGACTGTGTTGATTTTGTGAAATGGATGGTTTTAAAAGGCAAAGAGCATAAATGCGATTCTTGTATTTTTATGGGAGATTTTCATAATAACCGATCATCTATTAATATCATGACTTTGAATCATAGTGTCCGTGTTTTAGAAATGCTAAGTGAAAACTTTGATAAAATATATTTTATTCCTGGAAATCACGATATATTCTTCAAAGATAAGCGCGATATTCAAAGCATAACATGGGCAAAGCATATAAAAAACGTCATCATTATAAACGAAATAACAACATTGCACGATGTGACTTTTGTTCCTTGGTTGGTAAAAGAAGAATTCAAAAAACTTAAAACTATTTCATCAAAGTATATGTTTGGTCATTTTGAATTGCCAAATTATTATATGAACAGTATGGTAAAAATGCCAGAACATGGTGAATTTAACGAAACATACTTACAAAAGATAGAAAAGGTTTTTAGTGGACATTTTCATAAACGTCAGTCGTCAGGGAACGTTACGTATATTGGTAACTGTTTTCCACATAATTTTGGAGATGCAAACGATGATGATCGTGGTTGTATGATTTTAGGTTGGAACGAAGAACCAGAATACTATGCATGGCCACATCAGCCAAAATATCGCATTTATAAACTAAGCGAGTTGGTAAACGATCCTGAAAATCTTTTAAAGCCAAAAATGTATGTAAAAGTACACATTGATTTTCCAATAACATACGAGGAATCGTTGTATATTAGGGAACAACTGATCGAACAATACAATCTTAGAGAGTTTACTCTTATTCCACAAAAAACTGAAATTCAAAATTCAGAAACAACTTCATTGACCTTTAAATCCGTTGATCAAATTGTATCGGAGGAAATTGGAAAAATAACAAGCGAACAATTTAATACAAGTACTCTTCTTGATATATATCAAAAGTTGTAATATACTGAGGGTGTTATAATAATGAGTGTAAAAATAAAAAATCTTACAGTTAAAAACTTTATGTCAATTGGCAACGTAACACAAAGTGTTAATTTTGAAAGAAATGATTTAACTTTGGTTATTGGTGAAAATTTAGATATTGGTGGCGATGATAACGGGCATAAAAACGGAGTTGGAAAGTCATCGTTGTTGAATGCTCTTACATATGCATTGTATGGTCAGGCACTTACCAATATCAAAAAAGATAATCTAATTAACAAAAATAATGGAAAAAACATGCTAGTGACCTTGACTTTTGAAAAAGATGGGGTTAACTATAAAATAGAACGTGGTAGAAAGCCAAATGTATTGTCTTTTTATAAAAATGATGTGCAGCAAGAAATAGCAGACAACGACGCTCAAGGCGATAGCAGAGAAACCCAATCTGAGATTGATTCTATTTTAGGAATGACTCATGATATGTATAAGCATTTGGTTGCGCTGAATACATATACAGAACCATTCTTGGCAATGCCAGCAAAAGAACAGCGTACCATAATTGAAAAGCTATTAGGTATTACTGTTTTGAGCGAAAAGGCAGAAAAACTAAAAGAAGAGATAAAGAAAACAAAGGAACGAATTGTAGAAGAAGACTACAAAATAAAAGGAATAACCGAAGCAAATAAACGAATTAATGATCAAATTCAATCTTTGCGAATTAAAGAAAATACATGGGACAAAACCAAAGATCATGATTTAGAACACATACTTTCGAGCATTGAGACTTTGTCCAAATTTGAAATTGATGATGAAATAAAAAAACATCAAGATTTAAAAGTGTTTTTGGAATCTGAAAATGCGTTTAACGAATTATCAAATATTGCAAACAGATCGATGAGCGATATTGAAAAAACAAAAAAACTGTTAGCGAAATTAGAAAATGAATTAGTTATATTGGAAAATAAAAAATGTTACGCATGTGGGCAAGACATCCACGACCACAAACACAACGATTTGTTTGAATCGAAAATGTCAACAAAAATCACGTATGAAAAAGAAATCGTAACTTATGAAAAAGAATTGTCTGAAATTCTACCAGTTATTGAAGAATTGTCGATATCGATGGAGTCTGGTAGACCTGATACATTTTATAAAACGCTAGAAGAGGCGTATAACCATAAAATGAATCTTGATAAGTTAGTGAGCCAGTATGAGAAAAGGTCAGAGCAGCATAATCCTTATAGTGAACAAATTTTGAGTATGGAACAACAATCGATTATCGAAGTTAGCTATAAAGAATTGAATGAATTAAATTTGTTAAAGGAACATCAGGAATTTTTGCTAAAGCTGTTAGTCAACAAGGATTCTTTTATTAGAAAAATGATCATCGATCAGAATTTGAATTATTTAAACACAAGGCTTGAAGATTATTTGTCAAATCTTGGGTTGCCACATCAAGTTAAGTTTTTAAACGATTTGAATGTTGAGATTTCTATTTTAGGAAAAGATTACGACTTTGATAATTTGTCACGTGGTGAAAGAACGCGGCTTATTTTGGGATTATGTTTTGCATTTAGAGACGTTTGGGAATCTTTGTATCACCCGATCAATGCGTTGTTTATTGATGAACTAGTAGACAACGGTTTGGATTCAAGTGGTGTGGAGAATGCTCTTAAAATTTTGAAGAAAAAAGCAAGAGATCATGTGAAAAGCATATGGCTGATTTCGCATAAAGATGAATTAACAAGCAGAGTTGATAATATATTGAAAGTTGTTAAGGAAAACAGTTTTACGACATTCAGTGAAGAAAGTTAGAAATTTAGTCAAAAAATGCTTGCATTGTGGTTATTAGTTTGGTATAGTGTATTCACCTTAACGAACTTGGAGATTTAAAATGTGTACCGCCAATCAGTGCAACAATTGTGTAAACTGTGTTAACCAAGAAACTGGTGCATTTTATTACATTGCAACCGCAATTTCATATGTTTTTGCTGCATTGGCAGTAGTTGCCAGTCCTTATATTTTGTTTGAATCCGTCAAGGCAACGAACCTTGATTTGGTCGACACGGTGGTGCTTTCTGTCTTGGCGATTGAGTTGTATGATTTGGTGCTTGAGCAAGCAATTGTTGCCGTTGCACCCGATAGCTTGCGTAACCGAGTTATTGAAGCAGCGCAACGTAGAAATGCATATATTGTTGATAGTATTGTGCGACTTAGAAATTACTTGAATACCAAAATTTGAAAAAATACTTGATTTTTGTGTGACATGATGGTATAATGTTTAAATAAAGAGAATTAGGGTGCGTAGCTCATTTGGTAGAGCATCCGGCTTTTAACCGGACGGTGGTGGGTTCGAATCCCACCGCACCCACCAAAATTTGTTAAATGTTTAAAAATGGAAGGTCTACTGTATAGGTGCGCAGCACAGTTTGCTAAACTGTTTGACTAAGAAATTGGTTTGTGGGTTCGAATCCCCCACCTTCCGCCATATTGAATTGTATTATATTGAAAGAAAGGTAGAATTAAATAGATTAAGGCGTGAAGCTCATACGGTATGAGCAGCGGACTCATAATCCGTCGGCAGTGGGTTCGAATCCCACCGCGCCTACCATTTAAATATTGTGTTTTTGGTTAACATGCCCCAGTGGTGAAATTGGTATACACAAAGGATTTAAAATCCTTCGACATTAGTCATTCCGGTTCGAGTCCGGATTGGGGCACCAACCATTTTAATGATGGAATATAACAATGCTACCACACGATAAATTACCTGAAAAAACATTATTATTTTTTTGTTTGTTGTTCATCACTTCGTATGGTACGTTTTTTGTTGCAAAAACATTTGGGATAGTAAGTGTTGCCACTTTAATCATTTTGTATTTTGACTGTTTCTTTTTGTGTTTGTTTTTAAACATGTGGGATTCCAACTGAGGTAACACAAATGCAAGCAAAAACCCACTTAGCTGCTGGTTTGCTCGTTGGTATATTAGTGTCAATTCAAACAAAACTAAACTTAGAAAGTTCCTTTATTCTATCAGTTGCATCAATGATTGGATCGTTAATACCGGATATCGATCATCCAAGAAGTACACTTGGTTCAAAAATTAAACCAATTAGTACTGGTATTTCTAAAGTGTTTGGTCATCGAGGAATAACTCATAGTTTGTTGATGGTATTTTTGTTATGGTTTTTAATGATCTCCTACCATCTTGGTGTAGTATACGAAGGAATTATTGTCGGATATTCATCTCATCTTTTTGGTGATTGGCTAACTGTTTTTGGTATTCCGTTGTTTTGGCCATTGCGTAGGAAATTTTCATCTCCTTTAGCGTTTAAAACTGGGAAAGGTTTTGAAAAATTTGTATTTGTTATTCTGACAATGCTTATAATTAACTTTGGTTATATTTTGGTACAAAAAACTTACTGACGAGGCGCAAGATGGGAAAATTATTCGAACTAACAAAAAAAGCAATGCACGATATGAGAGTATATCGGTCGTATAACATAGACGATTGGTGGGAAACAATTAAGCCAGTTCTAGATGAATACGATGTCGAAATTGGCGAATCGTGGTATATTGATGACATGCGTCTTTCGACTAAAAATAAAGTTTATTCTGTTTTAGAAGATGACAATGCTGGAGTTGTCGAATTGTATACTAAGGAATGGCCAAACAATGACATCGATTTTTTGCATATTGTGACTGGCTCTGGTGGAGACTACGAACGCGATTATGAAATTCATTGGTCGGTTATCACGTCTGACGATCCTGTTCTATCTGCTAAAAAAATTAATGTAGATAGAAAAATTAAAATGCTAGAAAGAAAACTTAAAAAAAGCAAAGAAACGATAGAACTGTTAAAAAATAAAATAACAGAAGAGATAAAAAATATTTCTATATATGAAACACAGTTAGAGCAAAAATTAAAAACAAAAGAAATGACGAATATCAAAAATTAACTACAAATTAGTCAAAGATTTTGTAGGAGATATATTAAGTACCAAACTTGTCAAGACAAACCAAGCAAAATCAGTACTAGATGCTTCTTGGGGTAAATTCAAAGCCATGTTGAAATACAAATGTGATAGCGCAGATGTGGTTTTTGATGTCATCGATGAGAAGTATACAACCGTAACCTGTAGTTGCTGTAAAAAGCGATCTGTGCCAAGTGGATTAGAAGGATTACGAATAAGAGAATGGACTTGTTGTGAGTGCGGTATCACTCATGACCGCGACATTAATTCCGCAAAGAACATTCTCGCGCTCGGACATGAGCGTCTAGCTGTAGGAATCCACGTTCTTTAGGACGGGAGGATGTCAAGCAAGATGGGCTATGTGTAGCCAAACTATCATTCTGCTAAATTTGTTAGGTTGGGTTTGGATTAAAACTAAGAAAGTCAACGAACAAGTGTTGTTTATATTTGTTAATATACGATTCAACTTGATCAAGTGGAATGTTTTCTTTATCTGACCATTTAGTTGCAATATCTGACCAAATATCTTCAAACAATATTTCAAAAAATCGCATTCTGTTATGCTCCGTGTTGTTTTAATAATTTAACTATTTCTGTGTATCCATAACTAGATGCACAACGCAAAGGAGTCCATCCATAATTATCTTTGATATTAACATCTGCGCCATACTCAAGTAATAATTTAACTATTTCTGTATGTCTATTATATGATGCCCAAATCAAAGGAGCATTTCCATTATTATTTTTAGCATTAACATCTGCTCCATGTTCTAGTAATAATTTAACTATTTCTGTGTATCCATATATAGATGCCCAACGCAAAGGAGTGTTTCCATCATTATCTTTGATATTAACATCTGCTCCATGTTCTAGTAATAATTTAATTATTTCTGTGTATCCGCACATAGATGCCCAATGCAAAGGAGTGTTTCCATCATTATCTTTGGTATTAACATCTATTCCGCTTTCTATTTTCTTTTTGACTAAATCTGTTTTACCATCCTTAATCAAATCAAACAAACTTAAATTTTCATATTTGCTTTCATAATAATTTTTCCATTCAGATGAATTTCTTATCAGTGCAACAATCTCGTGTGGATTGAATCCTGTTTCGTTTGTGAATCTTTTTTCTGGTAAATTATGCGGTTCTTGTGGTGCATTTTCTATTTCTATAATGTTTCCATTTTCATCGTTAAATCGAATGGCATATTTTGATTTGTCGTTTGATAGTTTTTGTTCTTCGTGTTTGTTGATTAAATACACCAATGTTCCGAGTTCTTTTACAGTGTACTGATTAAATCTATTACTTGATTCTCGTGTAGAAGTACACCATTTCGTTTCAGTTCCTATGTTTTGGCTTGTTTCTGTGTTTTTAGGCACTACAATTAACCAATCAAAGTCATCTCTGTAAACAATTGCATCTTTTGAGTTTTTGATTTTGGATCTAATAGCACCTTTTGTTTGGTTTGCTTTTTGTTCTGCTTGGTCAACAAATTGTTTAAACTGCAAGAAATCCATATTTTTATAAATATGTTGAATGTCTTTATGTTCTGGGTTATCAAACATGTTTTTCTGTTTTAGTTGTTTGTATTTATTCACATATTCTATAACAGAATCAAGTGGAATGTTTTCTTTATCTGACCATTTAGTTGCTATGTCTGACCAAATATCTTCAAATAATATTTCAAAAAATCTCATTCTGTTGCTCCGTATTGTTTTAGTAGTTTAACTTCTTCTGTGTGTCCATATCTGGATGCCAAATACAAAGAAGTTTTTCCATGATTATTTTTAACATTGACATCTGCTCCATGTTCTAGTAATAATTTAACTATTTCTGTGTACCCATATATAGATGCAGAATGCAAAGGCATATCGCCATCATCATCTTTAACATTAACATCTGCGCCATACTTAAGTAACAGTTTAACTATTTCTGTGTGTCCTTTATAAGATGCCCAAAACAAAGCAGTACGTCTATATTTATCTTTAACATTAACATTTGCACCATGTCCGAGTAATAATTTAACTGTTTCTATGTGTCTATTTGTAGATGCAAAATACAAAGCAGTTCTCCCATTATTATTTTTAACATTAACATCTGCGCCATACTCGATCAATAATTTAACTATTTCTGCGTGTCCACATATAGATGCCACACATAAAGGAGTATTTCCATTATTATTTTTAGCATTAACATCTGCGCCATAACTTAACATCTTTTTGACTAAATCAATCTTTTTGACTAAATCAATATTCCCGTTTTCGCATGCATCTAATAATACATAAAAAAGTCCATCTGGCATTACATCTAAAATATTATCACCAAACCGACCCAAAATAAAACTCAATTTAACAGGATCATCGTTTTCATCCATATACTGATTAGTTTCAAAATGTAATTGATATTTCTCCCCCATGTGATCTGGTTGCTTTGGTATTAAAATATACAACTGGCCATCTTTGTTATAATAATTAAATCTATTATTGTCGTCATCTCTAGCAGTGCACCATCGTGTGTCTTGTCCAAAATAAATGGCAGCACGTTCAGCAAGTGGTACTACTATACGAACAACTGAATTATCTAGCAATATTTTATAATCGCCTTTGTCTATTTGATCATCTGATCGATCAATTTCTTTGAATCTAAAATAATTATTCATACGCAGATACAATGCGTTATCTCCGATCTGCAATAATATTTTTTCTAAATCTAATTTTTCCAAAATACTAACAAATTCAGCAGCAGATTTAATTTTTCCAATATCGGAATATTCGCGTGGTACTCGTTTTTGTTTTTTAGCTGCATCGTAGATTCTTAAAAGATCAGTGTTGATATCTTCAAGACGTATTTTGTCATTGATATACAGACGTGTTAGCCATTCAACGTATGAATTATGAACTGTTGGATCTTTGTTTTCGATGTATTGTAATATGGCTTGAACTGTTTGATCTTTGTCTTTTAAGCGGGATTTGATTTCTGTAGGTAAGAACTGATCTTTTAATGCACGTGAGTAGATTTTGTCACTATAATTTCTTTCTGTAACACTTCTGTCGTATTCTAATAATATTTCACTGATTTTCATTTGAAGAAATCTCCCTAGATATCGTATTTAGGGAGATTATTTTAAACCGAGTCGTTGGGTCTACTAAATTTTCACAAAACCAATTTTTTCTGGTTGGTTTTTCAAAAGAATTGCCTTAAAATACTAAATTTCTTCAGACAAATCCCCGATAACAGTAACTCCGGCTTTTTCAAAAAATTCTTCTACTAATTCATTATCGGTTGCACATTCAAATACATATCTATCATTTTCCATATCTTCTTTTGCTGCATTGGATGCAGATTCAAATTCCTTAGTGCCATGAAAAGATTCATGTAAATGTTCAACTCTGTTAGTATATTCATATTCGTTTACCATGTAATCATCTTCATCTGGTTCGTTTTCTTTCCACTCGTCATATTCTGTTTCATATTCAGACATGGCTTCTTCGTATTCTTCTGTTGTGTCATAATCGTCTTCGTCTGGTTCTTCTGGTTTGTCATTTTTCCATGCATCGGTTACGCCATCAAAGGTCGAATACTTGCTGGAGCGTCTATACCCAATGTGGGTATAAGTCCAGTATTTAAAATCATCTTGGTCTATGTTACGGTTGGTGTATTCATCACGTGCATTGTAATACCAATCCCCATAAGAGTGTATAGTATCATTAATGTACTCATCAAAAAAACCATCATATGCATCCATATCAAATTCTATAATTCCTTCTTCAGACAAATCTTCTAATATATCTCTGCATGAATCTATTGTTGTATCATTAGGAAAATAATCTTTAACTAACATGTTAAGTATTTCTTCATTTCTGGTTGCGTATGTTCCTTTATTTCTTCTTTGTGATTCTCCGTTCATATATGAAAAAATCAATGATTTTTCTTCTTGTGATTCGGATATCAACTGATCTACATCCAACCCAATTTCTGCAAATTTTACTTTTGAAAGAGAGTTGTTATTTTTATCACGCAATTCGAGTATTGTTGTTGGGTTATTGATATCATATCTTATTGCATATCTTTCTGTTGTATTGTGTTTGTCAATGCAATAAATCAAACAAGTTTTGTTATTTCTAAAATAAGTAAACCAATAATTTATACCACTTGTTCTTGCTGTACACCATACAGTACCAGTGCCAAATTCAATTGATTTAGTCTTGGTTAAAGGCACAACAACCAACCAATCTGTGCTATCGATTAATTGGATATAATCGTCTTTGACTACTGGTTTTGGTTTAGTTATTGTAAAAGTTGTACCCATTTTGTTTAATAATTCTTTAAATCCATTTGGTTGCATCGCCCACCAATCGATATTATTCCAATCGATTTCTCCTTTTATTTCTTGTTTGAATTGATTTGGGATGACTTTGTTGTTGGCGTCACGGATTGGTACTTGTTTGTTTAAATAAAAGAAATTTTGATCACGTAATTGTTTGAATTTCTTTAATGCCTGATCGACTACTTCTGGTGAATTTCCTTGTTGAATAAATTTTGCACGTGCAGTGTTGAAATCTTCCATGATTTGTAGTAATTTTTTAAATTGATCACTATGCATTACAATCTCCTTGTTTAATAATGTATTTAGCGTTTTAGTTAAATGTTGTCGTTAACCACTAACATACAAAGACATGATATTTTCTGCTTGAAAAAATCTACCACCTAAAACATGCTTTGCGAAAAATTAAGACGCAGATTGGGGATTCTACTATCGAACGGAATTTCTTTATTCATTAAAAACTCACAGCCTTAGCATCCTCCCCGTCCTAAAGAGACGGAGTATTACTGCGAATATTGATAAACTCAGATGGTTTGCCTTTTAATATATTTTGTGCATATTCTTTTGCAACGTCATCATCTGTTGCAAATAGTGGTTCTAATTTTTTAATCGTTTGTTGGTATACAACGCATAATTAAGTGCAGCTTTTGGCGTGTCAAACGATCCATAATCGGTAACTGAATTGTTTGTTAATATATTGGTTAAATCTTTTGCGAAACTTATGTAATTTTTTGCATCGATTGCATAATACGCGTCACAATCGATCATTATTTCTGACCCACTATGTATTGCAGATATAAGGTCTTTATTTGTATAATGTTTTTTGGCCATATCGATATTCTGAATGACGTTGGCGTTTAAATACAAATCACGAATACTTGGTGACCAAATAAATGTGAAATTGCCTTTTGGCAAAATAACAAAAACTTTACCAAATTCAGAATACCGAGCGTATTCTTCCGCTTGTAAATAGCTTCCTGTAGCAAATAATGAAACCGTTCGATACGGGACACCAAATAGCTGGTCAAAGTATGAGTCGAACCTAGCATGATTTCTGTTACCAGTTGTAAGTGGCAACCTGTTTTTTCTTACACCTTTTAGATATATGGTTACATCATTGTCTTGGTATTCGATTTCGGATGAGATGGTATTCGATTTCATGCCACGATATAAGATATATTTGTCTGGCCTGTTGTTAATTTGGTCAAAATAATAAGAGCAATTTCTTATTATAGTTTTTAATGTTAATGTTTTATCATCTAATTTTAAATCTGATAATTTCATATTTTGCCTCGTCAATTATGTATTTAGTCAATTGTGCTAAATACATAATATATTGAATTTTTAAAGCAAAGGAGGTTTAATATGGGCGATACTCCAGTTCCAGTTCCACAATCGGTTGATGTTATAGTTTCTAAGAAAAAAGAAATTTTTGATTATATTAAACTAAGATTGGCAGATGGTATAGTGGATGTAGAGTTAGAACAACCGCATTTGGAAATGGCATATAAACAAGCTGTAGTGCGATATCGGCAAAGAGCAGAGCATTCTGTCGAAGAATCATATGCATTTTTGAATATCATTCCAGATGTACAAGAATATATTTTACCACAAGAAGTCGAAGATGTTAGACAAATATTTAGAAGAGGCGTTGGTGGTTTACAAGGTGCGACTCAGTTTGAACCGTTTAGCTCGTCATTTTTGAATACGTACATGCTTGTTGCTGGTAGAATTGGCGGATTGTATAATTATGAATTGTTTGTCGATTATCAAAAACTAACAATGAATATGTTTGGTGGCTATATGAACTTTACATTTAATAGAAGCAATAAAAAACTAACAATAGTTCGTCATATACCAGGTACAGCAAATGAAGGTGTTGAAACCGTATTGCTGTGGATTTATAATTATAAACCAGAATCTGTTTATTTGAGTGATCCTCGAATTTTTCCTTGGATACAAGACTATGCGTATAGCTTTGCAAAACATTTACTTGGTGAAGCACGTGAGAAATTTTCACAAATCGTTGGTCCTTCTGGTGGAACATCATTAAATGGTGCAGCACTAAAAGCTGAAGCAAAAGAAGAAATGACAAATTTAATCACAGAGCTTGGTAGATACGTAGACGGATCTACTCCGGCTTGGTTTGTTGTTGGATAGACTACTAAAACAATACGGAGCGACAGAATGAGATTTTTTGAAATATTATTTGAAGATATATGGTCAGATATAGCAACTAAATGGTCAGATAAAGAAAACATTCCACTCGATCAAGTCGAATTGTATATTAACAAATACAAACAACTAAAACAAAAAAACATGTTTGATAACCCAGAACATAAAGACATTCAACATATTTATAAAAATATGGATTTCTTAGAATTCAAACAATTGGTTGACCAAGCAGAAATCAAAGCAAATCAAACAAAAGGTGCTATTAGATCCAAAATTAAAAACTCAAAAAATGCAATCGTTTACAGAGATGATTCTGATTGGTTAATTGTAGTACCTAAAAACAAGGAAACAAGCCAAAACATAGGAACTGAAACTACTTGGTGTACTGCATCGAGAGGAGATAATTATTTCGATAGATACACGATAGAAGAACACGGAACAATGGTTTATTTAATCAACAAACACGAAGAACAAAAACTATCCAATGACAAATCAAAATATGCAATTCGGTTCGAAGATGAAACTGGAAACATTATAGAAATAGAAAATGCACCACAAGAACCGCATAATTTACCAGAAAAAAGATTCACAAACGAAACAGGTTTTAATCCACATGAGATTGTTGCACTGATAAGAAATTCATCTGAATGGAAAAATTATTATGAAAGCAAATATGAAAATTTAAGTTTGTTTGATTTGATTCAAAATGGAAAAACAGATTTAGTCAAAAAGAAAATAGAAAGCGGAGCAGATGTTAATGCTAAAAATAATAATGGAAATACTCCTTTATGTGTGGCATCTAGCAATGAACACATAGAAATAGTTAAATTATTACTAGAACATGGCGCAGATGTTAATGCTAAAAATAATTATGGAAGTACTCCTTTATATTTGGCATCTGAGTGCGGACACACAGAAATAGTTAAATTATTACTTGAGTATGGCGCAGATGTTAATGAATATACTCCTTTGTATTGGGCATCTTATAAAGGACATGCAGAAATAGTTAAACTATTACTTGAGTATGGCGCAGATGTTAATATCAAAGATAATGATGGGAGAACTCCTTTGTATTGGGCATCTGTATATGGATACACAGAAATAGTTAAACTATTACTTGAGTATGGCGCAGATGTTAATGTTAAATCTAATTCTAATAATAGGAATACTGCTTTGTATTTGGCATCTGGACGTGGACACACAGAAATAGTTAAATTATTGCTTGAGTATGGTGCAGATGTTAATGCTAAAGACAGATATGGAAATACTCCTTTGTATGGTGCATCTTATAAAGGATACACAGAAATAGTTAAATTATTACTTGCACATGGCGCAGATGTTAATATCAAAAATAATGGTGGATGTTCTCCTTTGTATTTGGCATCTACCCACGAATACACAGAAGTAGTTAAACTACTAAAACAATACGGAGCATAACAGAATGAGAATAAACGAGATATTACAGGAAAGTGGACAAGGTATTTATTCTATTGTAGAATTGGAAGATGTTGTTAACATCATAAAAACTGAATGCTCAGATGCATATAATGGTTTTTTGCGTGGTAAATGCATATATCGCGGAACTTCTCAGCATGGTCTTAGTGTTCGTGTTAATCCACAAAATGGACTTAGAATTAGCGCAAACGGAATGATTAACTATTACACAGTTGCAATGTCTCAATCTGCAGAATTTAAAAATTTTCCACCAAGAAATAAATCGTTAATATGTTCTACTTCGATGGAAATTGCTAATAATTTTGGTCAAGAATATTGGGTTTTTCCAGTAAACGGAACAAAGATAGGAATCGTCAATAGACCTGATATATGGGATGTTCCTAAACTTAAACTCAAAACAATCGATTTGGCTGGGTATTTTAAAGAAGTGTGTTTGCCTACGATAAATGAACAACTCGATTATGAAAGAAGTAAAAACCTTGGCGATAAATATGCTAAGTATTTAAAATGGCTAACTCCAAAAAATTTAGAAATGGAAGTTCTTGACACTAAATTGTTTTTCACTGAAACTATGTATAATTATTATACTGAAGTTTGGTTTTCAAACACAGCGTATATGATCGCAGTTGACAGCAAAATAACTAAAAGCATGTTGGGAGTGTCTAAGATTCGTTAAATTTGGCACCGTAATCTAATAGGAGTTTAATCATTTCAAAGTTATCGTGAATAACGGCTAGTTGCAAACTTGTCATATTATCTTGCGACAAGTTTGGGTTTGCGGAATACATTAGTAGCATAGCAATAGATACTATGTCGTCATTCATTGCAGCAACACACAATGGAACAAATTTTGATCCGTTGGCATTTGCTCCACGATCCAATAACAACCGGACAATATTGTGTTGTTTTAGCCCAACTGCAAAATACAAAATACTAACACCAAATTGGTCTTCAGAATTTAAATCTGTGCCATTTTCTAATAAACGTTCTATATCTTGTATAGAGTTGTTTACCACACATTTGAATATATCTGTCATTTAGAATTGCCTTTTTAAAAGTAAGCAACAACAATAATACTACCTTTTTAGAGAAAACGCAATAACACACTACAATGATTTTAAAATATCAATTAAAATCTTGGATAACGTAGGCGTTTCGAATTTTGCACCATGTTGCAATAATAGCAGTGTTAACTTTAAGTTTCCAGAATGTGCTGCCAATGCAAGCGGAGTGATATTGCTTTTTGTTGGATTATTTACATTTGCACCGTATAGTAAGAATTTGGATACTGTATGTGCATGTCCGCCGATAATTGCACAATGAAACGGGTTGCACCCATGATCAGACTTTTCGCGGTATCGCAGACCCCGTCTCTTTAGGGCGGGGTGACCACTATTGCACCATATATTGCAAACCAAGTCAACCACTAATTTAACCAAAAATATTTACATAAACACAAAATACATTATAAAATAACTAAATACATTGTATAAATAGGAAGCACATCACATCATGATGACAGGTATTAAGTACAAATCATACCCAACACCAGAACAAACAAAGACTTTCAATTATTGGATGGCTTGTTGTCGTGTCATGTGGAATGCCAAGTGTACCGATCAGCAATACCAATATAAACTTAGTACATATTATAATAAAGAAAATACAGAAGCAAAGAAAGAATATCCGCCCATCACACATGAATATTCAAAATACAGAATTCCATTTATGGACAATTGTCCAAGTCCGATATTAAGAAATACAATCGTGATTTGGTATAACACAATGTCAAATTTCCTTAAAAAGAAATGTGGTAAACCACATTTTAAATCTAAAAAAGACGCAACTTATCTATGTTTAACAAAAGAACTGTTTTATTTTGAACATATAGGCGACACAGACCAGTACAAATTAATCATAGGAACAAAAACAAACCAAGTAGGGGAATTAATTCTAAATTGGGACAAGAAAAAAGGAAAATATAAATTCAACCCAACCACACCACCGAATTCCATTTGGATCAAAGTTAGTAACAGAGGAATGTGGACATGCTCTTTTAGTTACGAAGATCGGTTGTTTATAGAAGATAACACGCCACAAGACCACTTGAATTACTTAAAAACCTGTACACATGAACAGTTAGAACAACTCGTAACTGGTGTAGACAGAGGCGTAGCAAGACCAGCACAATCCCAAAACAAAACATATAAACCGAAAACATCAATATTAGCAAAACAAAAAGGACGCGATAATTATCTTAAAAGATCACAACGAAAACTATCACGACAGAAAAAAGATTCAAACAGAAGAGCAAGAACACTAAGTAGAATTCAAAAATTACAAGGAATAACAGCAAATACCAGAAAAGATGTAAATCACAAAATATCACGTGAAATCGTTAATGAAACAAAAGTGATTATTTTAGAAGATTTAAAAATCAAAAACATGACCAAAAAACCAAAAGCCAAATTTAACGAAAAAACAAAGAAATGGGAAAGAAATGGAGCAAGAGCAAAAGCTGGTTTGAATCGATCTTTGTTGGGTGTTGGGCTTTACATGTTGGAAACATTCATAACTTACAAAGCAGAACGAGAAGGAAAACCAGTTTTTAAAATAGATCCAAAAAATACAAGCCGCGAATGTGCCGCCTGTGGATACATTCACCCAAAAAACCGAGTTAGTCAGTCGGAATTTTGTTGCATGCAATGCGGACATAAAGACAACGCAGATAGAAATGCTGCGATTGTTATCAAAAAACGGGCAATAAATTTAATACTTCACCCACGAACTGGGTTGTCTGGTCGTCTTAATAACAAATTGGTTTTGTTTAAAGAAGGTCAGATAGGGACAGACGCTAAGTCAGATAAGACGACTCCGAAAGGCGTTGCAAGATTTGTCTGTCAAAAAAGAAAATCAATAGATGAAGTTGACAGCCGTTAATACAGATGTTACTATACTATTGTTTAGAAGCCCACTCCTTTAGGGGTGGGTAGTTCACATATCGTTTCGTTTAATGCTTTTTTGCGTGATCTTTTGGAATATGTTAACATATCGGATTCAAAGTCTCCTAAAAAAGAATAATGACATAACGTATCTTTTGACGAGAAAAACATGGTTGGATATGGACTTGAATATAAATTCTTTATTTTTAGAATTGTGTCTTTTATTACGAATATGTTTGGTTGTTGTTTTTTAAATAATAACATGGCATGGTTCCCCCAGTATAGGGTATTTAGTTACCAATTTTAATGTATTTTTGAAAAAGTGCTTGCTTTTTGGTTAAACGTGTAGTATTATCCAATTTTGCACAAACGTTTGGAGTGATCTATATGACAGTCAGTGAAGATACAAAAATTTTATGCATTGGTGATATTACAAAACCAGACGTATGCCTTGAGAAAAGATTTGAAAATAGTACACTGTATTACGATAATTTTCAGAAAATTCTTTATCTTGACAAAATAAAAAACTGTGATCATCAGTGGGTGCATGGTTTTGATGTATTGGCGTCTTCTGTTGTGTCCCTTGCTTTGGTTGGTTCTCCTCGATGCTCGCTGAGTTCACAGTCTGTGTTTGCGTTGCGATTAGCTTTTTTCTTTTTAAAAGTAAAAAATGTTACATTTATTAAATGTTTATTTGAAACAAAGCACCTTTTGGCAATGAGCGATTGTGATGTTTTTAATGCAGTCATTGGTACTATTGCATACATTGGTTCTACTTTAGGTACTAGGTTAGAAGATTATGAACGGATTCTTTGTTCTGTCTGTGATAAAGAGAATACAAAAGGTTTATCGATTAACTCCGCTTATTATATATTTACTAGAAGGGTCATTGATTATTTTGTTACTCTGTCCGTAGATAAGTGTCAGAACTATCAAGATTTTATTACATCTCCATGTTTTGGATTTTCTGTGGCGCATAAAATGCGTTTTAAACTACAATCAGCCACGGAGATGCGGTTGCTTAATATCATTGAACCTTTTACAGATAAAAACACTGCGTTTCTTTCTACACTTAGTATTATACCATATGCTGAATCTTTTTTTATTAAAAATCAAAAACATTGGGTCGAATTTGAAAATTATCTGATTGGGTTAGGATATAATTTGACACTAACAGAAATTGTTGCACATTATGCTTATTCGCTTTATAAGAACGATTTGAGATTTCCTCCAGATGTGGAACAGATTTTATCTTCTGCTAGTTTATATAAAAATAACCTTTCTGAAAAATCAAATGCAATGGCGTTGGCTTACTCTATACATAATAATCTTTTTGATTCGCATGCTATTGCTGCTGTCAAACAGCGCATTACTACACATACAGTTTATAATGTTGTTAATTTTTTAAATAAACCATGCTCTACTTTTGAAAAATATTTCTTGGTTTCTTCTTATGGCGCTGCAGCAGAAATATACATCCGTAGGTTCGGTGCAGAATCTACTACAATTTGTGGGTTTTTGAAGAATAGATACAAAATTGCAACAAATTATGCATTGATTACTAAGAAAAGGGTGTTAGAAGCAGAGAAAAAAATAGCAATGCTTCCAGATTATGCAGCTATTTATGCTTCGAGTGGATGTCGTGGTCGATGGTATGAACTGGAAAATGAAATTCTTGAATATCCATCGTTGGCGATTATATACCACCGTGGCACATTTAACGGGAACCGTTGGGTTGAATTGGAAGAAAAAATATTTTCTACGACAGACGAAAATGGTAAACAAACTATATCGATGACGTTGAACTCAAAAAAATCTTCGTTTTTGAAACTTTTCAATTCGAGGAGATGGTCAAATGAATATATAAAGTCGTTAACTGAACGATCTGAAATATTAGAAAGATGGTTGTTGGCTACACTTGTTTCTTCTAACTCTTCTAACAGCAAGTTGACTTTGGACAGAACTCCGTATTCTCTTAATATAGTCTATGATTATATTGAAAAAAGTATATTATCTAAATCAGAAAGATGGTATGAACTTGAGGATTTTATTTTTTCAGAATCTGCAAAAAAACATAAACATCATGCCAATATCAAGAAATCATATTTGACTATGGCAAACATGTTGTTAAATGATCAAGATCGTGCAGAGATTTTGTTGAATGATTAAATTGTTTTTAATATTAAAAGGAGAAAAACTTTAAAAAATGATCAAAAAAGACTTGCAATTAATTAAATAGTCCTATATTATATCTTTAACAACTAAAAACCAACTTGGAGAATTAAGAATGAGCAATAAAACAGCAAAAACAGAAGATACCCCAAATTATCACCGCATGATGGATGAGGTTATTGAAAAGAAAGATCGTATTCCAGAATACGAGCCTTTGTTTTTGGCTTGTCAAGATCGGTCTGCGTTAATTTATTTGTTTTTGTACGCAGATTATGGAGTTCACGGACGCTGGCTTGAAGCAGAACCCCGTATTCTCGAAGATGCAGATACGGCAATCCAGTATGCACGTTATGTTGTCAAGGGACGCTGGCCAGAAGCCGAATTAATTATCTTGGAAAATGAAAAGAAAACTGCAGACTATATCAAGCTATTGCGCGATCTTGGTCTTGAGCAGGACGTTGCGGAGTTTATGCTTAAGTGCTAAACTAAAACACACGATGTGAAAAAAGCGGCATATGCCGCTTTTTTTGTTTCAGACAGTATCGTTTAACTAGCAACGACATCTGAAATTAACAGAGCAGTTCCACATTCTGTGCAGAATTTCGCTTTAAAGTGGTGATTTTTGCCACAACTAGAGCATACTTTTTTGCTTTTTGTTGTTATTGGTTTTTTAATAACTGCACTGGATGCAGTTTCACCAAGCAAATGAAATATAATGCTATGCACTTCTCCATCTAACAGTACATTCTCGCCTACTTTGAAACTTTGGTTTGATTCAGATCCGGCAACAGTTATCCCTGTGCTTGACGTGCTTGATTGTAGTTGAACCGAATAAGATGATGGACTTATGCTTGCTGATCTAAGTACCGTAGATGAAACAGAAGATGAACTAGAACAATTTTGTGATATTGTTTGGCCTAAGAAAAATGGATTCATGATACTTGGGTATGGCGCTGTTGACCAAGGGTTAGTGGGATATGCTATTTTTTCTTTTTCGAATTGAAATTCGACACGCACCAAACCATCTTCTACCTGTATTCCACGATGATCTTCGATTTTTTTAGTTCGACTGATAAACAGAAATTTGTTTCCTTTTTTCAAGTCTTTGTTTGCCAAACTTCTTTCTAAAATAATAGACGATGATGCATCGATGATTATGCCAGTTGACGTAACATCTGTGCCATCGATATATACGTGTGCTACTGCTTTGAGGGACGGGTGCAGATTCTTTAGAAAAATTGAATATTCCGATTTGAAAGGAAGATAAACTTTATCGTTGTCTTCTCTTAATATTTTTTCGTTGTGACGAATTGCTGCTACAAACTTATTATTGTACATCATGGTTGCTCCTAACTTGGACGGTCTAACCAAGTATTTAATGTTAAAGACCGTGTATTTTCAGCAAACCTATTTTGCTGAAATCTCGTTGATTACATCGGCAATTTTTTCATAATGATGTTCAAACCGATGTCCTCCTATATCTTCTAAAAATAATTTATCGTACTTTATGTCAGTTAGTGTTTCTTGATAATCTAAAATAGTGTCATCTTTTGCCAAAAACAAATACACTTCTGTTTTATTATGTGTATTTAGTTCATCTTCTAATATTTTGAATTTTTCAAGAGAATGGTTCAAAATATCTTCTGAATTTGTTTGTTTTGCAAATAGCTTTATGTATCTTCCCACTTTTCTTTGCATCGTGATGGTTGGTTTGATAACTGGATTAATCAGAACAACCGGAGATGCGGTTTTTACAGCAAAGTAATTTGCCCAAAATCCACCTAAACTCGTACCAACCATGATCATCTTTTCTCCAGTTTGGTGGTATTTGTGCATCATATTGGTTACTATATCGATTACTTTGTCTGGGTCTACTGGCAACGTTGGGCTTAATACTTTCATGTTTAATTTCTTTTTAAGAATGTCGGTTCTTGGTGAATCTCCAACCGATGCCAATCCGTGAAAATAGAATAACATTGCTTTTCCTCCTTGGGTATTGTATGATTAGTTTTTTATTTTTTCAAATATTTTGGTTATCTTGCTGTATGTATTTAGCTATTCACCAAAAATGTTGTCAAGTGCATTGAATAAGAGTATATTGCAAAAATGAACCAACCAAGAGGTAACATCAATGGTAACTCGGATAACAAAAAAGCCAACATCAAAAAAACCAACGAAAACACGTGCTGCTATTTCTATTTTGGATAAAAAATACTTAGGCGAAGAGCCACAGTGGTCAGTAGGTGAAGAAAATAACAGAGAAAAGTTAGCATGGGCTTTGAATTACTATAATTATTTATATAAATCAAGAGATTTACTTGATGAAATAGCATTCTATGCTCAGACAAATTTTTCAGCAACCAAAGAAGATATAAGAAAATTGTCGTCGGCGATATCGTATTTTCCAATCACCGCAGCATCTTTGATTATGTGCAACAAGCGTGGTATGCATCTTAGCGAAGATCGCCTTTCCTTTATTAAGGAAAGTTTTAATGCCACTATCACTAAAAAAGTAGAAGATGACAGTATTGAAGAAACAGATAAGTCTGTCAAAGAAGACAAAACCGTACAACAAGAAGAACCGAAAAAGCCGGATGTGTCGATCCAAGATAGAATTAAATCAAAAGCAAACGCCATTCTTGGTGCAATAGAAGGTGACATTGATGATATTGTATCTGGTAAAACAGTGACAAGAAACGTTTATGATTTTTTAATTACTCAGAAATTTCCTGTTGCACAAATCAATAGAGCAAAAGAAATATTTGCAACTGAATTAGATTTTCTTGTTTCTGCAAAAAATAAAACAGATGAAAGTTTAACAGAAGGATACAAGAATATTATAAAAAATAAAAACATATATCAACGATTGATTGACTATTACGGTAAGATTGCTACAGAATTGGAGATGTACCAAACTTCTCAAAAAGCTGCACAAAAAGCAGCAAGGCGACCAAAAATTATAAGCAAAGATAAATTAGTCAGTGGTATAAAATATCAGAAAGACAGCAAAGAATACAAAATAGCAAGCATCAATCCAGTTGATATTATTGGAGCAAAAGAGCTATGGTGTTTTGATACAAAAACACGCAAGTTGATAAAATACGTAGCTGATAAACTAACTGGACCGCTAAGTGTTAAAGGCACATGCATTGTTGGCTTTTCTGAAGCAGAAAGCAGTGCAAAAACTTTAAGAAAGCCAATAGATCAGTTATCTACTTTTATGAAAGCAACAAAAGTCGCACTTAGAACATTTTTAAAAGACATAAATGCGGTTGAAGTAAAACCAAATGGAAGAATCAACATCAATATTGTGCTATTAAAGGTGTTGTAATGAAAATAATTACTGGGAGTCGCAGACTTGTTTTTGTATTTGACAAGTTTGTGGTAAAGATACCAAAAGCAACTAGTTGGATTTCGTTTTTGTATGGTGTCATGGAAAATCTTCACGAACGGTATTGGTTTTGTGCAGATGGGATAGCTGCAACGACAAAAGAAGCATGGATGGCTGGACAAAGAAAACACCTAGCAAGAATATACTACTCCGATAGGTTTGGATTTTTTGTAATCATGGAAAAAGCCGAAGTGTACCAAACAAAAAATACTAAATTTAAATTAGCAAAAAAGTTGTTAGAATCCGAATTTGAAAATACCGATTTGCGTTACGATATTAAAATAGGAAATGTTGGGGAAAGATCAGACGGTACAGTGGTAATGGTGGACTATGGTTACTTTGCATCTATTAATTGGTGCTACATTGGGAGAAAAATACTAGATAAACGTTAAAAATAACTTGACAATTGCTAAATAATAGTGTTAAATACTAAAGATTAAGAAAGACTTAATCCTACAAATTCAATGGAGCATTGAAACATGAAAAAATACAACATCGCAGTTTTTATTGGTCGTTTCCAACCATTCCACCATGAGCATTTGAAAATTATTGAAAATGCTTACCAGATAGCCGATAAGGTAATCATCATTGTAGGTAGCGCATGTAAGCCACGAACGGACAAAAATCCATTTTCTTTTGATGAACGTAAACAAATGATCAGCGGTTCAATTTGGAACAATCGATCTGCGTTTGGTGATAGGTTCAGGATGAATGATTTCATAATCGAATCAAACGTGGATACCATTTACAATGATACTGCGTGGGCTACTCGCATTCAACAAATCGTCAACAAACATGCATCGCCAACTGATTCGGTTACTTTGGTTGGATGCAAGAAAGATGATACGACCTACTATCTTGATATGTTTCCGCAATGGGCGCTAAATGTGTTTCCATTTGATAAGAATATTAATGCGACCGATATTCGATCATTGTATTTTAAGGAAAACTCAAATTTGGATTACATTGACAAAGTTGTTCCTTATGCCACTTTGCGTATGTTAGAACTGTTTAAGAAAACGCCTGAATACGAACAAGTAGTCAATGAGGTAAACTTTAACAATACATACCGGAAACAATTTGATCATCTACCGTATCCTCCGATTTTTGTAACAACGGACGCTGTTGTGAATTGCTGTGGGCATGTTTTGATGATTCGGAGACGTAGCGAACCAGGAAAAGGATTATGGGCACTTCCAGGTGGATTTGTTAATGCAAAAACAGATGAATCATTACAAAGCGCGTGTTTGCGTGAGCTACGTGAAGAAACAGGACTAAAAGTTCCACAACCTGTGCTGATTGGAAATATTAAAGATTCCCGACCGTTCGATGCAATTGGGCGGAGTTCACGCGGAAGAACAATAACTCATGCTTTTTATATTGAGTTGACGGATAAGACATTACCGAAAGTAAAAGGCAGCGATGACGCGGATAAGGCTAAATGGATTCCGCTTTCAAAGGTACGAAGCGATGAATGTTTTGAAGATCATTTTGAAATTATTCATTATTTCATGGGTACACCTATCGTTAACGAATAGGTGAAAGTCAAAGATAGACTTTGGCTTTATTTTTTGCAAAACAATAGGAGATATTAAAATGCAAAATTCAATTGTATTAAATGTGGACAGTTACAAAGTATTGATGTCAAAGATGTATCCACCCAACACAACTGGTGTATACAGCTATATTGAATCGCGTGGTGGGGAATTTGATAAAGTTTTGTTTTTTGGGTTGCAGATGTTTCTAAAAGAATATCTTTGCAAACCTATCACCAAAGAAGACATCGATGAAGCTGAAGAAGTTTGGAACGCGCATTTTGGGTCAAAGTGTTTTATTAGAGAAAATTGGGAATATATTCTAAAAGAACACAATGGGTACTTGCCACTAAGAATTAAAGCTGTCCCTGAAGGAACAGTAATTCCAGTAAAAAATGTTTTGGCGACTGTTGAAAACACTGACCAAAAATGCTTTTGGTTAACAACGTGGGTAGAAACTGCACTATTAAGATCAGTGTGGTATCCAACAACTGTTGCTACATTGAGTAAGAATATTAAAAACGTCATTAAAAATTATTTGGAAGTTACTGGAGATGAATCTGGTTTGGCATATAAATGCCATGATTTCGGAAATCGCGGAGTGTCCAGTTATGAATCATCTGGTATTGGCGCAGCAGCGCATTTAGTTAATTTTATGGGAACTGATACGATTTCTGGCGTTATGTTTGCTAGAAAATACTATGGTGAACCAATGGCTGGTTACAGTATCCCAGCGAGTGAGCATAGTGTGATCACGGCATGGGGCAAAGAAAATGAAATCGATGCTTATAGAAATATGATTAACCAGTTTGGCGGTAGTGGAAAAATATTTGCTTGTGTTTCAGATTCATATGATATTTTTAATGCAGTCGAACATATTTGGGGAGAACAGTTACGTCAAGAAGTTATCGACAGTGGAGCAACTGTTGTTATTAGGCCAGACAGTGGCGATCCAGAGATTATTATTCATACATTGTTGGATATCTTGGGAAATAAGTTTGGGTATCAATACAATTCAAAAGGGTATAAAGTATTGAATAACGTTAGATTGATTCAAGGTGACGGAGTCAATTATCACAAAATTGAGGCAATTTTGGCAATGATGCGTATTCATGGATGGTCAGCTGATAATATTGCGTTTGGTATGGGCGGTGCATTGTTACAAGCACCACAGCGCGATGATCAAAAATTTGCAATGAAAGCGTCTGCGATCTTGAAGTCGTCAAATGCCGACTGGATTCCAATTGCTAAAGACCCAATTACTGACAGTGGTAAGAAAAGTAAGAAAGGGCGAGTAACAACGTATCGGGATGTGAATGGTAATTATTTCAGTGATGTAGAAAACGGAGATGAATCGGTGTTGCACACTGTTTATGAAAATGGTAAACTGTTCAATGAATTAACTTTTTCAGAAGTTAGAAATAATAGTAATTCTTAACGTTGACGCTATACTGGAGAAAATAACATGATCATCCAAACAAGACCAATTCCTACCGGATATTTGTTCACGTCTCAAGGTTCACGTGGAGAAATCGAAACATTGTCGATAGGGATTACGGAAAAAAGCACAACATCAAAGCAGATTTTCTTGGATTCACTGACGAGATTAACGGAGTGAAAAATATTCCAACCATGCCACTGAGTGAAAAGTGGGTTATTACATTGTCCACTCAATACGGATGTACGCAAAAATGCAACTTTTGTGATGTCCCCAAAATTCCATTTAATGGGAATGTGACATTTGATGATCTTTGGATGCAATTGCAAAATGCGATGTCTTTGTTTCCATCGGTGAAGTACACAGATAGGTTAAACATCCATTTTGCAAGAATGGGCGAGCCTATTATTAACAAACATGTTTTTGAATTTGCCGAATGGATGGCATTGAACAAGCATGCTATTCAGAAAGAAACAGGAGTTCGTATAGAAGTTATTCATCCAGTATTGACGACTTCGTTGCCAAAACAGTTTTCTAAATTGTCTAATAGGATATATGAATGGTGCAAAATTAAAAATGATACATATAGAGGACAAGCAGGTTTGCAATTTAGTATTAATTCAACCAATGAAAAACAAAGACATGGTATGTTTCAGGGCATGTCTTTGACATTGGAAGAATTTGCAGATATTGCAAAAGATATGCCTGTCCCACTCAGTAGAAAATATTGTTTGAACTTTGCATATGCTTCTGATTTTGAGGTCGATGGGGATAAGTTGGCTAAATTGTTCGATCCTGAAAAATTCATGTGCAAAATAACACCAATTCACAACAATGCATCGTGTATCCAAAATGGCATTAGTACGATAGATGGGTATAGTTCTTATCATCCATATAAAAAGCCAGAAGAATCGTTAAAAAAAGCAGGATTCGATGTGCTAGTGTTTGTACCAAGTATGGACGAAGAAGATGGGTTAGTAACCTGTGGAAATTTAGTACTAAGTGGCCGAAAAGTTAAAGCGTCAAGAAAGATAGCAATTGAAGGTATATATTAAAATTTGCTTGCTTTTCTTTTGTTAATGGTATACACTACTTAAACACAAACAACTACATTAAGGAAAAAATATGAAACTGTATATGATATGCTGTGCTGCGATTGCTATTTTGTTGTCTGGATGCGAACAATCGGCTGATGATATTCAAAACCAAGCACAAGAGAGAGACTTGTTACAAGGCGTAAGGGCAGTTGGTATGCCATCAATAACTAGGTTTGCAGAAAAACGAGAACTCAAAGAAATATACGAGTTGCGTGATAAAGAAATTCCAACTTATACGTACATTGTGGATATGAACGGAAAACCACACAAATTGTGCAACAGTGTTGGTTTTGGTATCCCATATGCAACGGAGTACACGAATCCACAGCATCTATATTCATCAACTACTGCAGTATTGCCACAAGCAGATCCAAACGATTTGTACAGTCCGTCATCTGCTGATGGGACTTGGGTTTTGTGCTTGAATAAAGAAACAAACAAAGCTGTTCCGTTGTATGTGGAACCAAGGGTAATCGTTTCTCCGTTTGAACTTAAATAAGTTAATATTAATATAGGAGTATTAAAAAATGAAAATTATCAATTTTGTGGTTGCTATGGTGTTAGGTTTTTCAGCAGCAGTGCTTATTGTTGGTTCATTATATGCAGTATCATATGCTGCATATAACTATTTTTCTCCACGGTATGTTGCAGTGGACAATAAGGTATTTCATTCGTCGCAGCAATACACTGATGGAATCAGGCGCGATTTTGCAGATATGGAACAATCGTATGCCATGGCAAGCAAAGACCAAAAGGCCGCATTGGTGGCTGTAATGCGAGACAGGTTTTCATCTTCGCGTGAACTTTTGTCAGACAATGAAAAAGACTTCTATGATCGCGTAGTTTCCAATTAAACCGAACATCGACACTAACAAGAAAGTAGAGAAAAATGTCAATAACCGACGATTTAAAAACATTAAATGAGTTCGATCTCAATTTTGAAATACGTATACACGACCATAAGTTAGTTGTCAATTTCTATCCAACCTTGTACTTGGACTATATTGGCAACCATGCGTTAACGATCAACATTATAACCAACTTAGAGTATCGTAAGTTGGATAATTTTACATTAAATTATGCAAAAACACAAATATGTAAAAGAATACAAAGTCTAATATACGAACGGCATGCTACGTTTTTTCATGGTGACCCATCGTTTAATTTTGTAGTAATTTCGCTTGATATTGTGTTTTAACGTGTAAGGAGAAACAAAATGGATATTAATTTAACAATCGATGCACCAGAAGATGCTTATAAGATTTTAACAAATTTCAAAGATCGTTTGACTCAACCAGAAAAAACAGAAATGTTCAACTTGTTAATTAACGGTGATATATGCGACACTATTTTGTATTTGATCGAAAACAAAGAAGATAGAAATTCTAAGTTTGAGGAAAAACTATTAAATAGTAATCAGCCTAGACTGATTATGAATTATTGCACTGAAGTTCTAAAATGTAGGTGGCCAGAAGCAGAACCTTTGTTGTTTAAAACTCCAAAATGGGCGTACCAATATACAGTTATGTTAATTGGTGATAGGAGTTTTGCTGCAGAAGAGGCTATGCTGTATAATCGCCCTGATCTTTTCCCAGATGTGTTTTATTCTTATTTGGAATTTGAGCCAGTTGTTGCATCTTTAACATCGGGCGACACCAAAGACATGGAAAGGATGATCATTGAAGGCGCACACAAATTGCTCGAAAAAGGTTATACTGACGGTGTTGAACGATTGGAACATTATATATCGAAAGGATACAGAACTTCTGCGTGGCCAGAAGCTGAAGAATTGTTGCTAACTGTAAAACCACGTCCACATTATTTAAATTCTAGAAATGATGCATATATCAACTATTCGAAATTTTGTTTAAAAGGTAGATGGAAAGCGGTCGAGGATATCATTGCAAAAAGCCCGTATGAATCATTTAGGTATATGAGTTTAAAAGAGTTCAGTGGTAAATGGAAAAAAGGATTAAATAGCATTTTGTCCGATTCAACAACAAAAAATTGGTACAATAAAAGATTTTTGGAGAAATGACTTATGACACACGAATACGGATTTTTGTTAGTGTTTGCACCAATCGTTGCGCCAATTGTAATTTTACTTATTGGAAAATCTTTTGGATGGTTCGTCAAACTATTAAAATCGAAACTATCAATTGGTGTCTAAATGGACATTAACCATAATACGCCAAACATTGAGTTTGACATCTTAAAAGAAGATTTTGAAATATTGAATACGTTTTATCCAAAAATTGAGTATGATTTTACATACGGAGAACTATATTTAGATTGCAAGCCTAGAATATTTTTAACGTTGCCAGCATATTATGCATCTATTATTAGATTAACCTTGGTGATTAGTGGTTTGACTGATCGACTCACCAGCACATCTTTTCATAATGAAAAAACAATGGCAGAAATTAAATTGCGCGAGCGTTTAGCAGATCAGATAATGCAACGCAGAGCCACGTTTGTTGGCAGCGATTCGAACGTTTTATTTTTGGATTCAAAATATACATTACCTTTGCGGTATTTTTCAAACAATATTGGAATACAATATTATTATCACTATTATTAGTGCCCGCCGTAAAACACCGTCTCTTTAGGACGGGAGGTTGTCAAGTGGCAATAAATATATCAGATGTATATGCAAATCACACAATTAACGTAATATGTTTGCCGTTAATCGAATATATGAAATCTATAGGTGCTAAATATCACGGTGTTATTGGATATGAAATGAGCAAAAGAATTAACTCAACCAACAAAGATAGTCAAAAGAAAGGTTTTGGTGAACCAATCTTGGTATTTGGTGTGCAAGACAGTAAACCAATTTCTTATTTGGTAGAACGATTTTGCGAAAAATACAAGATTAACGATGCAGCATCTTGACTTTTAGTTAAAAAAGTGTTAAGGTATTTGTATTACGAAAAGGAGATGATATGCGTGGTCAACTAAATGCTACAGGCAAAACAAACGACACACATTGTGAAGTCAATGATGTTTCTTATTTCTTGAAAAAAAGAAACCAAGCGTTTACAGCTGAACAAGCGAATAACACCGCTGCTTTTTGCTATGAAGATTGGCGAAATACTGGTTGTCACGCAGCTTATGAATTTTTCTCAGCTTTTAAAAAGTATAACGAATTGTTCAATGTCGGTCGCAGAGACATGTATTTTGAAAAATGTTTGTTGGCTGAAATTCCAGAAAGAATTCCAACTAATGATTTACCTTCTTTTTATATAAAGTTTAATTTGGTAAATTCATGTCAAATTATTTCTTATTATTGTTTAGAAATCATAAAAGGGCGATGGCCAGAATTTGAACATGCATTAACAAAACTTATCATCGAAGATGATAGCGATTCTATAATAAACGGTCACATCGTGACTTACGCATTAAGTGTAATGAAAGAAAGATGGCCAGTTTTAGAAAATGAGTTTGTAAAAAGTATTTGCAGTGGAAAAAGGACATACGAAGAGATCATTTTAAAATATCTTAAAGGAAACATACAGAGTATTAAAGAAAACCCGTTTGTCGACATTGATCTTTTAGTTGACTATTTTAAAAATCCTACAATGCTATTAAAGTTTGTAAACGCATATAAAATTAAGTTGACAGAATCGAAAGAATTGGATATGATTCGGATGTTAGATCAACGGTTGTACACAGATGCTTCGATTTTTTCGCATACGACAAGATTGTTGGATTATGCAAGAGCTAACGATATAGGAAGATGGAAAGAAGCCGAGAGTTATTTTTTTAAAAATAGTGAAACAAAGAAGTTATACTTGCATTATCTAAAACCGATTTGCGATGAACATGAAATTATGGAAATATTGTTATTAAATGAATGATAAGGTGAAAAATGAAAACAGAATGGTTTATATCTGATTTGCATCTCGGACACGAAAAAACGTGTACCGTTTTCAAAAAGGAAGACGGTAGTCCATTGCGTCCGTGGAATAACGCAGAAGAAATGAATGAAGCTCTTATTGAAAAATATAACAGTTTGGTTAAACCAACTGACGTAGTTTACAATCTTGGCGATGTCGTGATTAATAAAAAGTTTTTACATTTGGTCAATAGACTGAATGGTCATAAAGTGCTTGTGCTTGGTAATCACGATTTTCATAAGAATGTAGATATGCATGACTATTTCGATGAAGTGCATGCAATCTTAGTTAAAACTGGAATGGTACTTACACATGTACCAGTACATCCAGATAGTTTGAGTAGATTTGGAATCAATGTTCATGGACATTTGCATGATAAAAAAGTAATGATGACTGCCAAAAATGGTTCAAAGGTAATTGATCCAAGGTATTTTAACGTAGGCGTAGAGTGTATTGATTTTGCACCGATTAGCAGAGAAGAATTGGTTGTTAAAATTAAAGAACAAGGCGGTGAATTGTCTAATAAGCATGGGAATTACGCCAGTCACACAGATTAAAGATTAAGTGGAGTAAAAATATGCATGTTTTTAATAAATTAAAAATGTATCGATTCGAATTGGTGATTGGAATTATCAGCGTGTGTGTGTTTGGGTTTTGCTACAAGTGGATCAATAATGCATTTGTAGATGCACAAGACAGCAACAGTCAGTATGTGAATGCGCTTAAAGAAAACGTTCTATACGAGACTGAATATATCCGAGATGAAAGTGAAAAAAATCCAAACGCAGACTTAACTTCTGAAAAAGAAGATTTGGAAAAAATGAAAACTAGATTGGCTTCGGCTATTTCAAAAACAAACGGAGAGAAAAAATGAGCGAAATGAACGAAAACAAGTGTGCGTTAATTGATTTTGATACTACAGCATCTAATTCTTTGAGTCTAAGTACAGTAACAATTGCCGATAACAAACTGTCTGTTTACACTATTAGTAGTGAACATGGAGAATTGCAATTGTTGGTTGACGATAGCAAAAATGTACACGGTGGTAGTGTCTGTGACGCTAATCGAAAAGTTACATATTATATATCATCGACTGATTGTCTAACTCACGTTGAAACTTTTGCTAAATCATATGGTGTCGATTTTCATGAACTCGAAGTGAATGCAGATTTTGTGGAAAAGGCAAATGCTATTCTTGCTGGAAAAGATTATGATTCTCGAATAATCATTAGTGTCGAGATGACTCAAGATTTGATTGATTTTGTTCAATCGGCTGGTGTAGAAGACGTTCAGGCATTTATGCAAGAAACTATCGATAACTTGACTAAGGAAATGTCTGGTCTCACAGATGATCAGCTTAAGCAGAAAATTTCTAATTTGATGGGACTTTCCGATGGGACTTTCCGATGGGAGCAGACCCCGTCTCTTTAGGAGATGGGATAGATACCGCTTTTGTGACACTTTATTACAAATGGCGATGTTGTATAGAGAAATACTGTTGGTTTTGACATATTTAAAATAATCTCCCTAAATACGATATCTAGGGAGATAATCACAAATGAAAATCAGTGAAATATTATTAGAATACGACAGAAGTGTTACAGAAAGAAATTACAGTGACAAAATCTACTCACGTGCATTAAAAGATCAGTTCTTACCTATAGAAATCAAATCCCATTTAAAAGACAAAGCTCAAACAGTTCAAAGTATATTACAATACATCGAAAATAAAGATCCAACAGTTCACAATTCATATGTTGAATGGCTAACTAGATTGTATATCAACGACAAAATTCGTTTAGAAGATATCAATACTGATTTGTTACGAGTTTACGATGCAGCTAAAAAACAAAAACGAGTACCACGCGAATATTCCGATATTGGAAAAATCAAATCAGCTGCCGATTTTGTTAAAATATTAGAACAACTCGATTTAGAAAAAATATTACTTCAAATAGGCGACAATTCATTATATCTACGTATGAATAATTATTTTAGATTCAAAGAAATTCATCTATCTGACGATCAAGTAGACAAAGGCAATTATAAAATATTACTAGATAACTCAGTTGTTCGAATTATTGCCCCACTTGACGAACGTGCTGCTATTTATTTTGGACAAGACGCTAGATGGTGTACTGCTAGAGATGACGAAGATAATGCGTTTTCTGAGTATAACAAAGATGGCCAGTTGTATATTTTAATACCAAAGCAACCAGATCACATGGGAGAGAAATATCAATTGCATTTTGAAACCAATCAGTATATGGATGAAAATGATGATGAAGTTGAGTTGAGTTTTATTTTAAACCGATTTGGCGATAATATTTTAGATGTAATACCAAATGGACTTTTTTATGTATTGATTGATGCTTGTAAAAACGGACATATAGCTTTAGTCAAAAAGATGTTAAGTATTGGAGCAGATGTTAATGCTAAAGATAATGATGGAACAACTCCTTTGCATTTGGCATCTTATGAAGGACACACAGAAATAGTTAAATTATTACTTGCACATGGTGCAGATGTTAATGTTAAAGATGAAGATGTGTGCACTCCTTTGCATTGGGCATCTAGTAAAGGATACACAGAAGTAGTTAAATTATTACTTGAACATGGCGCAGATGTTAATATCAAAAATAATGATGGAGATACTCCTTTGTATTGTGCATCTAGATATGGATACACAGAAATAGTTAAATTATTGCTTGATCGTGGCGCAGATGTTAATGTTAAAGATAATGATGGAGATACTGCTTTGCGTTGGGCATCTTGTGAAGGACTCGCAGAAGTAGTTAAATTATTACTTGACTATGGCGCAGATGTTAATACTAAAGATAATAATGGAGGTACTCCTTTGTATTGGGCATCTAGCCGTGGATACACAGAAGTAGTTAAACTACTAAAACAACACGGAGCAACAGAATGAGATTTTTTGAAATATTATTTGAAGATATATGGTCAGATATAGCAACTAAATGGTCAGATAAAGAAAACATTCCACTTGATCAAGTTGAATTGTATATTAACAAATATAAACAATTAAAACAGAAAAACATGTTTGATAAACCAGAACATAAAGACATTCAGCATATTTATAAAAATATGGATTTCTTAGAATTCAAGCAATTGATAGACCAAGCAGAAATCAAAGCAAACCAAACAAAAGGTGCTATTAGATCCAAAATCAAAAACTCAAAAGATGCAATTGTTTATAGAGATGACTCTGATTGGTTAATTGTAGTACCTAAAAACAAGGAAACAAGTCAAAACATAGGAACTGAAACTAAATGGTGTACTTCAACCCGCGAATCTGGTAACTTATTTAATCCATATACATTGGCAGAACACGGAACAATGGTTTACTTAATCAACAAACAGCAAGAACAGAAATTAACCAATAACAAATCAAAATATGCTATCCGATTTAATGATGAAACTGGAAGCATTCTAGAAATAGAAAACCCACAACAAAAACCGCATAATTTACCAAAAAAAAGGTTCACAAACGAAACAGGTTTTAATCCACATGAGATTGTTGCACTGATAAGAAATTCATCGGAATGGAAAGAATATGAGGAAAGCAAATATGAAAATTTAAGTTTATTCGATCTTATAAAAAACGGAAAAATAGATTTAGTCAAAAAGAAAATAGAAAGTGGAGCAGATGTTAATATCAAAGATAATGATGGAAACTCTCCTTTGATTTTAGCATCTTCAGAAGGTTGTATAGAAATAGTTAAGTTGTTGATAGACCACGGTGTGGGCGTTGATGTTAAAAATAATAATGGCGACACTTCGTTGTATTGGGCAGCTGAAAAAGGACACTCAGAAATTGTTAAACTATTATTAGAACATGGAGCAGATGTCAATGCTAAAAATAAAGATAGAAGTACTCCTTTACATTGGGCATCCTGTAATTGGCGACGAGCAGAAATAGTCAAATTGTTAATAGATCGTGGTGCAGATGTTAATGCTAAAGATAATAATGGAAGTACTCCTTTGTTTTATGGATCTAGCGAAATTATTGAACTATTATTAGAACATGGCGCAGATGTTAATGCTAAAAATAATTATGGAACGTCCACTTTGTATTATGCATCTAAGGAAGGACACTCAGAAATTGTTAAACTATTATTAGAACATGGCGCAGATGTCGAAGTCAAAGACGTAAATGGAAGAAATTCTTTGTTCTGGGCATCTCGTCTTGGATATGCAGAGACAGTTAAGTTATTATTAGAACATGGAGCAGATGTTAATATTAAAGATAAATATGGAGAAACTCCTTTGATTTTGGCATATCGTGATGAAAACACAAAAATAGTTAACCTATTAAAAGCACACGGAGCAACAGAATGAGAATCGATGAGTTTTTAACAGAATCAAAAAATCATCCAATAATTGTAGTAGACGTTCAACCAGCATATGCAACAAAAAATAACATCGATATATGTAGAAAAATTATCAATTTTGTTAATAACCAAACTGGAAAAGTGTTAATGTTTGTTAATGCAGAATCAGATGGTATGACGAACGATACTATCCAAGATATTAAGTTTTGGTGGGAAGAAGAACTTGGATGTTATGATGAAGAATTCAAATGGAGTAGATTTGAAATAATCGACAAAGGTTATGGATTTTTAAGAAATTGGATGGATTTTGGTGTAGATGATGCAGTGATCATTAAATGTATTCGTGAATTGTTGCATCAACGTAAATACGATACCAGAGAATTGTTCGGTGGTGATGACAGTGTCAAGTATAGAGAGCGTATGCAAGAATTTTTAGTGATGATATCCCAGATGATTCTTTGTGTTTGCCTTGGAACATCAATTTGGCAAAATTAAAAGAATTTTCTGGCGCATATATTGTAGGCGGAGGTCGAAATGAATGTTTAAGAGAAGTAGAGTTGTTAATGAATGCATTAAATTGCAAATACAAAAGAATAGACAGTTTGGTGTATTAAGATGAGATTAAATGAAAATGTTAAAAATTATCAAACAGAGTTTTATGTTGATCCGGCATTGTTGACGTTGCGAGAATATCTTGAACTTGCAAACAAGGATGACACACATCATGATTCGTCTGCTTATGCAACTACGTTAAAACAATTAAACACGTATAACGCAAAAGAATCAGAATATCCTATATTGTTGCAGCAAAAAACAATAAACGGTATTTTGTTTACGTTTAGATTAAAAAAGGATAGAAAAATAGATACTTATTCGTATTATAAGAAAGATATCAATGGGAATTATTTACACGATGCGTCTGGAAATTTAGTTCAATTCACAAAAGAAGAATTGGAAAAAGGCGCAATCCCTTCATTATTGACACACCCTTATGAGTATTCGATATCGGTATTTGACGATCAGAAAAATAGAGTGGCTGCAACGCAAGACGAATATGGTTGTATGCTTATTCGTGTTGCAGAAGAATACCGTGGCTTTGGAATTGGTCAAATATTGGGGAAGATGGCACGAACGTTGGAAAGCGACAAAGTATCTGGTGGATTCACTTATAGTGGAGAAAACAATTTTGTTCGTGTACATCGTGAATTTGTAAGAGATTATTTACTCAATGGAGAATATCGCAGGTTAGTTAAAGAGAAGAAGATAAGCTATGAACGGTTACAAAAAATATTAAAATCTGCAGATTTAAATTTAAGACCTGTATTACATAATAAGAAAAATTATAATGTATCTCCGCATGATTATTTAATATACACAGATGATGGTTTATTTTGCATCTATGACAAAAAGTTAGTCGATATCATAAACGACGAAGATGATTTTTTCATTGATAGATTTTTAGTTGGAATGGTGTACACTACAATCGATGAGAATGCAGATGAAAAATTGGCAAGAATTAAAATATTTGGTGGCGAATCTGAAAAAATAAAATCATTTTTAATGAAATTGATTTTGAATGAATCGTCATTTAACGGTGAAATTTTAGTAGTTGAGCCAGAAGATGTAAAATATCTTCCGTCGGACGCAGTGGTATCAACACAATCTAAAAAATATGGATATACGTCAGTTGGCGCAATATTGAAAAATCCAAAAAATACAGCGTCGATTGGAAAAGAAGAAAAAGCGTTTAGGAAAAAATTCGATAAATACAATGAATTTTATTACAATATGATTGAACTGTTTTATAAAAAATTCGATAGACGCAATAGGCATTAAGGGAATTTAATTATGAGATTTTTTGAAATATTATTTGAAGATATATGGTCAGATATAGCAACTAAATGGTCAGATAAAGAAAACATTCCACTTGATCAAGTCGAATCGTATATCAACAAATATAAACAATTAAAACAGAAGAATATGTTTGATAAACCAGAACATAAAGACATTCAGCATATTTATAAAAATATGGATTTCTTAGAATTCAAACAATTGGTTGACCAAACAGAAATCAAAGCAAACCAAACAAAAGGTGCTATTAGATCCAAAATTAAAAACTCAGCAGATATGATTGTTTACAGAGATGACTCTGATTGGTTAATTGTAGTACCTAAAAACAAGGAAACAAGCCAAAACATAGGAACTGAAACTACTTGGTGTACTGCATCGAGAGGAGATAATTATTTCGATAGATACACAATCAATGCAAAAGGAACAATGGTTTATTTAATCAACAAACACGAAGAACAAAAGCTATCTAATAACAAATCAAAATATGCCATTCGGTTTAGTGATAAAACTGGAAAAATAGAAGAATTAGAAAACGCACCACAATCTCCACATAATTTACCAGAACAGAGATTTGCAGAAGAAACAGGTTTTAATCCACATGAAATTATTGCATTGATAAGAAATTCAAAAGAATGGAAAGATTATTCATTGAATAAGATTTCTATGTCGGATTTTCTCACAATGATCCAAAACGGAGATGTCGAATCTGTTAAAAGAACAATAACCAAATATCCAAATTTCATCAATTTGAATGACGGTGTTGGTTACAAAAGCCCATTAGAAACTGCAATATATAATATAACAGAATCATCCGATGATATGTTTCTTATATTGTTAAAAAATAGTCGTGCGAGAATACGCGATTTGGAAAAAATATTTTTCATATCATGCAAACATAGCTTTGTTAATACGTTTAACTATTGTTTGGCATCTGACTTCTTGTCATATGATGTTATGTTGGAAGGTTTGAAAATAGCATGTATATATAAAAACACATCGTTTGCTAAACAAATTTATGGCAACGCGCTAACAAGTGATACTGATTCATTAAAAAACAAAGCAATTATTAGTGTAGTAAATGGTTCTGTGCAATCTGGTGATTTAGAAATGATAAAGTTTGCATATTCGTTAGGGATAACCGACAATGAGTTGATAAATCGTATTAACACAGATTCCATTGTTAATTTATTGGATAGCCAAAATTGTATGAAAGTGTTGGAAAACTTATTCGATATTGGTTATTATGATACAAGTTTAGCAAAAGATTTGTTGGAAGTCGATACAGATGAAGACAATTTATGCCATACCAATTTAAATAATGCGTTATTGTTTATTTGTGAATACGCAAAGAGTAATAATTTGGATTTAGAATTTGACAAAAGGTCTTTATTTTTTGCAGTCCAAGAATTTTTGAGCTTTCGTGTTGTACAAACAATATCGGAGTATTTTCATATACCACATGATGTGTTGGCTATTGGTATTGCCATAGAAGAATGGAAATCTGGAAGTTCTGGTTACTTAGATGATATAAAACAATATTTTAAAATCAATGATTATGTTAATTCGGTGTTCACTGACGAAGATACAAGCATCGACGATTTTTGCAACAGTGTGTTCTATTATAAAGATTATTGGGTATACGATGACAGTGATGATATGAATATTATTTACGAAGGCGACGTAATTAAAGAATGGTATATAAACAATTTTGATAAAGATATGATCGATAATATCATAAGACTAGGAACAGGAAATGAAATTTTAGAGGCATATTATGAAAAAACTGATGTGCTTAGTGAATATATTGAATTGCCGATAGAAGATTATTGCGATTATGAATATAATGGAAAAACGTTTAGTTCATATGAAGAAGTACACAACGAATGGGAAAGAGATGAGCCATACATGGACGATTATGAAGATTCCGATGAATATAATAACGCACGTGATGAGTGGGAGTCCAACAAGCCAGATGTCGATTCTGGTGTTTTAAGAGATGAAGACTATAACGATGCAGTTGGATACGAACTCCGTGAGTTAATGCGTGATTTTGATTATAAAGAGTTAGGAGAAGAAACGGCATCTATGTTTATTAGGATGAAAAAAGGGTTAAAATTGTTTGTGGATGAAACGATGCACCATGAAAAAACTTTGCCGGAATTGTTTCACACTATAGTAAATTTGTAAAAGAATTTTAAAAACACTAAATACAACAGTGGCCATATAGACAAGGAGATATAATATGGATATCAATCAATTTAAAAAAATTATTAATTTATTCGAGGACAGGGTAGACAGTCCAGATGCAAGCTACGAAACGATTAAAAATAAGAAAGACACAGCAGTGAAAGTTACTCTTTCTGGCAATCTGTCTGCTGAGTTTACAAGAATAAAAAATGAACTTGACAGGATTGAAACTCTTAAAAACGAAATCACAAAAGCAGAAAAGGAATTGGATGCAAAAAATGCAGTTTCTTCTTTGTTTGATGCAGCAGATAGGGCGTTTCAATGTATCGTAGAAACTAAATCTGCGTTTTTAAAAATTGGCGCAGTTAAAAAAGAAACCGTAGAAGAAGTAGACTATGAACAAATAGTCAACGAAATGGCAAAAGAACTTACTCCAGAACTCCGTGTAGTGTTAGAGCAAATCAAAAAGAAATTTACAAAAGAAGTAGAAAAATCAAGGTCGCCTACTTTGACGAGAGGCGAAGTGCTTAAAGAATCTGATGACGAAGAATCTGTTGAAAATTTGGCGTTGCGTAAATATGTAGATGACTGGGCAAAACGATATAATAGAAAATTAAAAAACTTGCTTTCGTTGGTGGATAATTTAGGTTAATAATTATGCTTGCTGAGAATTGTGGTAGATATGAAATATTGACACCGTCTGGGTGGAAAGATTTTAAATACATTTCTGTAGTATATGATAAAAAAACAACCACCATCATAGCTGACGGTGGTTTAAGTATATCTGCCACAGAATCGCATTATTTTTTTGTATCTGGTGTAAAATTACAAACAAACGCATTGCGCGTTGGCATGATGATCGACACGGCATCTGGTGTTCAAGAGATAACAGAAATTCATAGAGATAATATGTGCGAAGCTGTATATGATATTATCGAAGTCGATGAACCAGATCATAAATATTTTGCAAATTCATTTGTTGTTAAAAATTGCGATGAGTTGGCATTCGTTAGAAACACCATCGCAGAAGAATTCTTTACATCGATCATGCCTACTTTGTCAACTGGCGGTTCGTGTATTATTACATCTACTCCAGTCAGCGATGAAGATTTGTTTTGGAGAATTTGGACTGATGCAAATAAACAGTATGACGATTTTGGGAATATCACAGAGTTAGGAAAAAATGGGTTCTTTCCTTATATGGCGCTATGGACACAGCATCCTGATCGTGGAGAAGTATGGGAAAAGCAACAGCGTGAATTAATTGGCGATGAACGATTTGAGCGAGAAATGAATTGCAAAACCATCACTTATGAAGAAACTCTTATCGACAGTATGATATTAAGTAGTATAAAATCATCTGATCCTATTAGAAAATCTGGAGAAGTGCGTTGGTTTAAAGATATAGATAAACGGCATAAGTATGTTGTGACCTTAGATCCAAGTTTAGGTACTGGTGGCGATTATGCTGCCATACAAGTTTTTGATGTGACTACATTTGAGCAAGTTGCCGAATGGAGACACAACAAAACAATTATACAAAAACAAGTTAGAATTTTAAGAGATATTTTGCAAGAATTATTTTCAGCCGTAAAACAAGAAAGTATGTTGTATTTTACTGTAGAAAACAATTCGGTTGGTGAAGCAGCATTGGTGGCAATTGACGAAATGGGCGAACATACATTACATGGAACATTTGTCAATGAGCCTAAGAAAGCTGGAAATGTTAAGGTGTTTAGAAAAGGACTAAATACAACAAACAAAAACAAATTAGGTGCTTGTGCAAAGCTAAAGCAATTAATAGAAAGCAAAAATGTAAAAATTCATAGCAAATTGTTGATTTCTGAATTAAAAACGTTTATTGCAACAGGAGCATCGTATGCAGCAAGAACTGGTGACACTGACGATTTGGTTATGTCGACCATTTTGGTTGTTAGATGTTTTCAAATTATACAAAAATACGATGAAAGTGTGTTTGATAAATTGAGACAAATGGAAGGCGAAGAATTGGTTTTGCCTATGCCAATTGTTATTTTTTAATTAAAAGTTAATGGAGTTAGTAATGGCAAGCAAAAAAATAGTTAAGTTAGCTGCTCACAAAGTCTTTAAGCTAATCAATAGTAAATATAGAGTGTTGCAGATAGCAAATAGCGAAAATGAACCAGTGCTTAATCCAAACGATGCCACTGTTTTCAATTTTATGTTTTCTGTCAACAAAGAAGAGATCGGTACTGTACTGGTTAATGTTACTGAAAATAAATTTTTAAATATTTTCTTTGATAAAAATATGACATTGATCAACAAAACAAGAATTAAACAAGAATGGTATGCGTTGCTACGAGCTTTTCGTAAAATAGCAATGCAACTTGGTTTGGTTTTTAATTGCAAAGATATTACAAGTTCTCCTACACAGATGATTTCTGAATGCATCGGTGCAGATACAAAGATGCATATATACTATTCTAACGATAAAGTAAAAAATGTGGTTTTTGAAACTGTAAAAAATAATAAGATTGTTGTAGAAAACAGTCCAACTACGTACTTACCTGCTTGTAGAGTTATTGCAAAAAACTATGATTTAGAAAAAACAGTTAAAAACAGTTTCACAAAGCATATTTTACAAATGGTTAGAGAAAATAATAAACTTCACATGGTAGCAAAAAGCAAAACATTAAAAGAATCCGATTTGCGCTTGGTCAATAAACGAATAAAGGCCATCGAACAGTGTATTAAAAATTTAAGATTTTCAGAAATATTTTTAGAATACAAAGAAAAATTTGAAAATATCAAAACTCTACAAGATGACTTTGTTTTTGAATCAATGAAAAAAACGATAGCAAAAACATCACCTTTGTTGGAAACTTATAGCAAAAATTCACCTATTGGTAAAATGATTTTAGAGTTTGAACGCAACATTCGGGATATTAACCCACGCTTTAGTAAAAAATCGGATCACTCTGATATTTTGTCGGATAAGCAAATAAAAGAATTTCAAGATATTATGGCAGAACCTCTTATGGCAGGGATTGATGGCGTCGATGGTATTAGTGTAGCTAATAGGTTTTTTAATAACGCAGAATTGTCAAAGTTGATTTTTACAGCAGCAAAATCTAGCCCAGACATCGATGTAAGGCCAATTTTTAAAACATGGATAACAACGCACTTGCCAGCATTGTCGGATATTATCGATGATAATATAGCATATTCTGAAAAAACAAACAAAGATGATTTTTCAATGAATTCACATAAAGGTGACTTTGATAGCACATCGAAGAAAGACGAACCCGATGTTGACGATAAAGATGAAGAAAAGAATGAAAACGAAATAAGCGATTTGGATTCAGATACCGAGATAGACGACAAAAAAACAAACAAAACAAATGAAAATGAAGATGAAATTAGTGATTTAGATTCAAACGATAAGTTGGACAACAAAGACGATTTGTCGTCTGAAAAAAATAAAAATAAAAATAAAGACGAAAATGAAGACGAAGGCGATATTAGTGACTTAAAAACACTAGCAGGT
>JAEHJW020005334.1_pt1 | contig 48698 bp, 57 predicted proteins | sample 9271431 | NCBI WGS metagenome assembly JAEHJW02
CTACGCCAATAGGGTTGCTTCTGCCTCACGTCGCGTAACGAAGCCGGGGCGATTCAAGACGCTTCCATCGCCGTAGACCCAGCGGCGCAGTTCTTGTCCAGTTGCAGACCACTCCCGCTGATTGACCCGCCGCCGTTGCGTTGACGTCTGCAGCCTCCATGCCCCAAGGTTGAACGTGAAGTCCACGATGGCCGCGAGTCACCCCTCGGGCTCGGTGGCCAGCGCCGGGCAGTAGCGCAGCGTTGTGCTCATTGACCGGCCTGACCGAAAGCTTTCGCCTGCTCCCGATACCACTGTTGAAACTCCACGACCATCAGCGTCGTCTGCGCGGCGTCCTCGGCTAATTGGTTGCAGGTGGCAGGGTTGGCTTGCTGTCCGGCAGCAGGTACAGGGTTGGCGGAGGCTGCATCAACTCCGGTGGTGCTGGCGGGAACTTCGGGCACTGCTCCGGAATGGGTTGCGGCGTGGTGGCGCACGCGCCGAGGAACGCGGGCAAGCAGATGGCGGCGATCCGCCACAATTTTGGCCTTCTCGGCTTCAAATCCATTCGAAATCTCTTGGTCGATGGTGGTCTGATGGGTGGTGACGGCGGCGACCTGCGCGGCCTGCTTGGCCACGACCTGGGCTTGCGCTGCCTTCTCGGCATCCCATTGGGTCGTGACGTGCTGTTCGCCATACCGATAGCCGCCCGCGAACACCGCGAGTGTCAAGGCAGCCACGCCGATCAGCCGCCACGGCAGCCATTTCAGAATGGCGAGGATGGGCAACATCAGGAACCTCCCGGTTCGGTCTTGGCCTTCAAACCCAGCGCCGCTCCCCCGGCGGCAAGGGTCGCCCCCAGGCCGATGCCGAACGCTTGCATGTCGAAGGGATGACCCTGGCCGACCACGTTGTAGATGGCGAGCCCCAGGAACACGACCACACCCTGCGCCCAGAGCACGCGCCCGATGTCGAAGCTCTCGCCATCCGCCGTGGTGAAGCAATCTTTGAGCAACTTCATCATGCGGTTCTCTCCTCGTTGAATTCCGCTTCCTCGGCCAGACGCCGGTGCAGGAGTCCTGCCAGCACCCGCCCCGCATCCCGGTCCCACAGCGGAAACTGCAGGGCCGCTGCCGCGAGGTACCCGGCGTTGATGTCTTTCAGCATCGTCGAGCGAGCGAAGGCGCCTACGCCCAGGTTGAAGACGAAGTCCACCAGCGCGTCGAACTCGGGCTGCTTGAGCGAAACCGTCACCAGCCGGTTGACGGCGTCCGTTGCGGCCTGGATGTCCTGCTCGAGCCAGGATTGCGCCTGCTCGGGCGTGCAGGTCATGCCGGGGTGCACGCCGTGGGTGTGGCCGTAGCCGATGGTCCACACGCCGCCGGTGTCGGGATAGGATTCCAGGCGGCAGCCCTCGAAACGTTCGGTGAGTTGGAGTCCCATCTTGCTGTAGGTCATGGGCGGGTTCATCGTTCGTCCTCCGTGATGGATTTCTGATACTGCGGTTCGTTGGCCTTCACCCAATCCCACAGCCGATCGAAGGCCTCTTCGTAATAGCGGGCAAGCTGATCCGATTCGGTGAAGCAGAGGTCATTCAACTGCTGGCTGGCGCTCACCGAGTAGTTCCAGCTGCCGTCCTCGACCATGGCCTTGCCGTCCGGCGTGCGAATCACCGTGGCTTTGAGATGCACGATCTGGTGGTGCACGGGCGAGGTGCCGATGAGGAACTGCTCGCCGTCTTTCAGGCCCGCAGCCATCAGCCGCTCGATCTGCGGCGCTTCCGCCTTACCCGCCGCCTGGGTGTGGTCGAAGATCACCCGCACGTCGCATCCGGCCCGATGTGCAGCGATCAGCGCATCGAAGAAGGGCTGCAGCGTGCAGCCGTAGATCATGGTGGAGAGCCGCGCCCCGGGCTGGGCGGCGCTCGCCAGAAACGCCTCGAAGGCGGATAGCCCGTCGGCGTAGGGTGTGATGAGCCGGGTCTGCTGGGCCCGTTCGTGCAGGATGCCGAGAGACGCGAGGATGTCGTTCATTTGATCACCCCGTGTCCGTGGATCACGCCCCAGATCACGGCGATACCGCTTCCGACCACCGAGAGCCACATGACCACCCGCGCGCCGAACTTGGCGGCGAGAAAGGTTTGTTTCATCTCGTTCATCTCCTCCGAATGCTTCTGGTGGAAGGCCTCGATGTAGTGGGCGAGCAGGCGGTATTCGGGTGATTCGATCTTGTCGATCTCGGCGCGCAGGGTTTCCAGGGTTTGCTGGATGTCGGTCATGGTCACTTCTCCTTTCTTCAGACGTAAAAAAACCGCCCGTAGGCGGTCGGTGGTGGGATTGCGGGGTGGCCGTCAGTAATGAGCGCGGCTCACGTAGCCTTCCAGGGTGATGATCTCGTTGGCGGCGGCCGCCTGGGCGCGCAGGGTGAGCGTCTGGTTCTGCGAGAAATCCACCGCCAGGCCGCTGGCGAGCGAACTGCCGTTCAGCGCGTAGAGTTGGGCTCTGATCGCCCCCCGGTTGATCAGCCGCCAGTGGCTGATCTGCGAGCCGGTGGTGAAGGCATTGCCATCGATGCGGGTGGCGCCCACGTACCAGGACGTCGTCTTGCCGTTGGCGGACGAAGTGCCGTCGAAGAACACCTCGCAGTCGAGCGAGCCGTTGGCCGACATCGCTCCGGTAGGGATCGGAATGGACGCCATCACCACGTCGGTGGCGATCGGCGTCACGGTGGGGGTGCCCAGCCCCGTGGCATAGGGCAGTTGCACCGTGAACGCGGTCGCGCTGTCGATGGAAAGCACCTTGTAGAACCCGGATACGCCGGTCCCACCCGACCACGCGACATAGACATTCGCGCCCACCGCCGGCGTCGCGGTCAGCCCATGCGCGCCCGTACTCGACAATTGCACGTTGCCGGCGTTGTTCGCGTAGGTGGCAGCGGTGAAGGTCGCGGCGACCGCGACGAATGAGAGCGGCACCGCGTTTTGCGCCAAGACCCGCACGCTTCCCGCCGGCTGCAGGTTGCCGCTGACGCGCTCGTCCGTGATCATGGCGTTGGTGATGCTGGTCGCACCCGGTGCCAGCAAGACCTGGGCGATGGGGAGATACCCCGAGGGGATCGCGGGCGCAGTCGGTGTGGCGCTCTCCGTGCCGGTGACGGTGGCGATCGCTCCGTTTCCCGCATCGATCACCACCCGGTCGATGCGCGGGTTGGTGACGGGTGCTGCGATGACGCCGGTGCTCTGCGCGGCAACCGGCACGACGTTCCCCCAGGTCATGAGCGCCCCCGCGCCGACCGCCACCGTCATGTTGGGTGTCGCCTGCTGGCTGGGCGCGAAGGCGGCCGCCAGGCGCGCCATGACGGAGACATTCCCGTCGAGGGCGGCCTTGTAGGTGGTCGCGTCCTGGGTCGTGAAATCGTTCTGCAGAAACTTTGCAACGGGCATGGTGGTTTCCTCCTTACAGATCGAGCGTGAGGTGGAATGCGGACAGGCACGGCGTGCCCTGCGCGGTGTTGATGACGACCTGGACCTGGACGAATCTGGCGGTAAGAGAACCATTGCCCCACGCAGTGAAACTGCTGTAGGTGATTCCATCCGAACTGTTGCGGATCCAGAGTTGCGGTTGCGCCACTCCGCCCGGGATGGGCAGCGTGCCGGCGAACGCAGCCCAGGCGCGCACGGTCTTGATGGAACCCAGATCGAGCACGGTTGCGGACTCGAACGAGCAGGTCGGGACCGGATTGGGAACCAGCGCATCGAAGGTGTCCCACCCGTCGTCGACCGTCGGGCTTTGCCCCTGCGGGACGAGCTTGCCGGTCCAGTGCGCGACCATGCCGGTCAAGGTGCCGGGCCACTGCGGGCCACAGTCGAGTGTGGCCTGCACGGTGAGCGTATCCGTGACCGTGAAATCGCAGACTGACGCCGCCGAGTAATTGCCCCCGGAATCCTGCGCCGCCAGCAGGAAGGTCCAGGCGCCGGGCGCGATTTGCGATGACGTGTAGGAGGTCTGCGTGATGCCTGTTGCGATCAGCACGCCGTCATTCCAGGTGGCGGCATTGCCTTGCGGCACGTAGCGCAGCTCATACCGGGCGCCCGCCATGCCGGATCCGATCCAGCTGAAATCGACCGTTGCACCGCTTTGCGCGACGGTGAGCCCAGATGGCGCGGGCGGAACGGAGAGTTGCCCGCCCACGGTGAAGGCCACCGCCGGCACCTGGGCGATGTCCTGCACGGCGACCGCCCCGGCGTTGAACGCGACGAACTTGAAGTAGAGCGTCTTGCCTTGCAGCGCCGGGTTGTAGGGATAACGGAAGATCGTCTCGTCGCACAGCACGAACCGGCTACCTGCCGCGACCGTGCTTTGGTCTGCGCTGTAATAGAGGCCGCGCAGCAAGGTGGCAAGCGTGTAGTGTGATGCTGCCGTGAGCGTCGCATCGCGCCAGGCGAGGAACTCGTCGCCCACGAGCGAGAGCGTGCCGTAGGTCATGAGCGCAGCCTGGTTGACGCTTGCGAGCGTTCCCTTGCTTGCCGACAGATCGACGCCCAGGGTATCGACGGTGTCGAGCACCCCGGGCGACGAGGATGGCGCAGGGCCCAAAGCCGTCGTCGTCACCCCTGCGGTCGAATTGCCGTAGATCACCCCGATCGGCTGATAGCTCACATCGTCATAGCTGAGAAAAATCTGCGAGCCGGCATAGAGCGTATCGAGGTTGGTCACCGCCATCCAGATTTCATTCCCGCTCGCGGTGGCGGCAGGCGGCGCCAGGAAGATCGTCGCGGCCGACATCCGGGTCGGTGCGGTGCCCAGATTCGGGATGTAGCCCGAGGCGACCTGCGTGTCGTAGGCGAGCGACGCATGGAACGCCGGGTTGAACTCCTCGGCGGTGATGGTCAAAAGCCCGCTCGCATCCTCCTCGATCGCGGTGATCAACACCGGCGTGTGATCGAGCCCCAGCATGGCATCCGTGATCGTCACCACGTCCATGGGTTCGAGCAGGCAGTAGCGCGGCGAGAGCTTGAACCGGAAGGTGTTCAGGATGTAGAGCTCGCGCAGCAGAATGGCCTGCGCCACCTGTTGCGCCACCTGCGGCAGGCAGATCGAGTGCAACGTGACGGTGGGTTTGGTGCGCACGCCGAAGGTCTCGATGGCCGACTGGTCGGTCACCCGCGCCGGTTCCGGCGTGTACTCGTTGGCGCGATCGAGGTATTCCACCGAGACGTCGTTGTAGGCGTCGGCCCGGCGCTTGCGCGTGACGACGACCGGATCTTCGCCTCCCTTGACGATGAAATCGTCGTCCCCGAGGTCATAGACCGGCGTGGCGGAGACCATGCCGTAGGGGATGATCTTGAGTGTGGCCTCCGACCAGAAGGCGCCCGCATTGGCCACCAGCAGCCAGTCGGCGATCCAGTCGTGGGCCGCGCGCTGGGTGGCCACCGCCGGACTGATGAGGAGCCCGTTGCTTGCGCACCAGTTGCGCAGCGCCGTGAGGTCACCCAGGAACGACTGCGGCGCCCAGGCGTTGGGGAACACGGACAGCACGCCGTAGTAGGGGTTGGTGAGGAAGTCGCGGATCACGTCGGCCGGATTGGCGTCCTGCGTGCCCGCCGCGATCTCTGCCCCCTCGACCTCGAAGAGGTGATTGCCGAGCGATCCGTTGCTTCCCAGGTCGTAGTTGGCGAACGCCGCATAGGCGCTGCCGGCGTAGCCCAGCGCCTCGATCGGATGCGCGGAGCTCAAGTATCCCCAGGGCGTCTGCGGATAGGTGCCGGGGAAGATCGTGAAGCCGACCGCTGCCGGGTTGGCGTAGGACACGTGATTGCGCCAGATGCGCGAGACGCCTGCCACCGGCCCTTCGGCGAGCAGGAAACAGACCGTGGCCGAATAGGTGTAGGTGGTGGTCGTGATCGAGCCGCCCCCGCCGCCGCCCTTGCCGCCGCCCGTGCTCTGCGAACTGGTGTGCGGATGCACCTGCCAGTCGGTGTAGTACATGAGCGTGGGTGAAACGCGCGCAGTGCCGTAGACGATGGGCACGGGTTGGCTGTAGCCGGTCTTCTGGATCTGCAGCCCGGCCAGCACCGGGGTCTGCCAGCCCGAGGGTTGCGGCCTGTTGCCGCGAAAGAGCCCGCTCATGGCATTCCCCACGGATCGAAGAAGCGCACCGGGCGGCCTGCGAGCGCCCCCATCGCGGCGTTGCCGATGACGACCCTCTGTTCCGGAGCGTAAGCATGGATGACCTCGGGCCAGTCGGTGATGATGCCCGCGTGACTGTAGATGCGGCCGAACTTCCACAGCGCGATGTTGCCGACATCAGGCTGATCCGTCTCGACCGCGTACCGGCGGATGCCCTCGAGGTAGGTTTCCTCGTTGCGGTGGAGCATGATGTCTCGGGAATAGCGCGGGATCGCGATCGACGCGACATCCACGCCTTGGCGCGCAAACACGCCCGCGCGCCCGTAGACTTCCAGCACCAGCATCAGGCAGTCCACCCCCGCACCCTTGACGCGGGCAGCATGGTGGTAGGGGGTGCCGAGCCACTGCCGCGCCTCACTGAGGACGTCTTCGCGCGTGCCGTGCATCTCAGGTGCTCGCCGTGGGCGACGGCACGAAGGGCCAGCCGCGGAAGTGGATGAGGTTGTTGAACTTCGCCTGGCAGGTCGCCATGGTTTTGTCGCAGCCGGGGAAGACGGTGAAGTTGTCGCCGGCGGAGGGAGCGGTGTTCAGGGGCGTCATCAGGGCGAAGGTGTTGACCCCATTCGCGAGCGTATGCTGCTTGATGGTCGCGGCAGCCCCCGCATTGGCGCCCGAGGTGAAGAGCATCGTGCCCTGGGTAAAGTAGCCGGAGGGCAGGTTGAGGCCGGTGCTGTCGATGGTGAGGGCCGATCCGCTGCTCACCCAGTCGTATTGCGCGTAATTCGCCTGGGTCAGCGCGCATCCGGTATCGAACAGCGCATGGATGCAGCCGGGCGAGAGCAGGTTTCGCGGCATGTCGAGATTGAGCAACTCCAGTTGCGAGCTCACCGTCAGCACCACGGCCGAGCGCGAAGGCTTGACTTCCGAGACGTTACCGAAGAACAGGTTGACCACCCCGGCCGAGGTGTCGCCGTAGCTCGGCATGAAACAGCGGTCGATGCTCACCGTTGCGCCGTCGAAGCCGCCGTTGACGGCGAATTGCGGAAACGGCACGCCCATCACGAGATCGGCGGCGCTGCCGAAGATCGACACCTCCACCGTGTCGACCGAGAGGTCCAGCGAGCACTTGATGCCGGTTCTCGCCACCGCCGGATGCGTGCACAGATAGGTGTTGCCGTTGTAGACGAGGTTCTGGTCGGCATCGGTGTAAAAAAGCTGCGTCGGCGCGGGCGGCCCGTAGCCGTAGCCGTATCCATAGCCTCCCTGTGATGCGCCCGGATCCGCCTCGATCAGCGTGAGGGTGTAGAGATCGGCGTAGAGCAGCTGGTTCGATGCGAGCAGCGACCGGGTGAGCGCGGAGGCTTGTTTCATGGTCACACCTTGTTCAATGGGCTGCCCACGAACGCGATCTGCTTGAGTTCATAGAGCTGGTACATGAACTGGTTGAAGTCCGCGTGATCGTTGACGAAGCGCACGCGGTAGAAGAACGACCCCGTCCAGCTGAGCACGCTGCCGGCGGCAGGAGGTGTTGCAAAGGCGACCTGCCCGTTGACGATGGAGAAGGCGGCCGGGGTCTGGAGCACCCCGCCCACGAAGATCTCCGGTGTGCCGTTCAGGTTCTGCACCGGCTCGACGAAGCCGCCGTAGGCGCGCGTGAGCGGGAAGGTGCTGGTCACCCCATCGCCGGTGGCGAACGGCTGGTCGACCACCGTGTTGTCCGACGGATCCGAATAGCAGAAGGCCGAGAAGCTCCCCCGCTGCTGCAGGAAGAACCCCATCAGGGTCTCGATTTCGGCGTAGGCCCCGTCGCGCAGGAATTCGTAGGACAGCGTGAAGGTCCACAGCGGATACTGCATGCGCGCGGCGCGCACCTCAAACCCGGACACCGCCCGGTGGGTCGCGGTGTTGAACTGCGGCGATTTCTGCACGCCCCACTGGATGCCGGGCAGCGTCGGAAAGACGTTGCCGCAACCCGGGGGCGGCGGGGTGACGATGGCGAAGCTCATGAATGGTGCGATGAAACGTTGTGGATTTCGTCGATCACCGTCTGGACGGCGGATTCCATGCGTAGGCCGGTGTATTTGGCGGCGAGCGCCCGGGCGCCAGTCCGGAATGACGCATCACGCAACAGGCGATCGATCGCATCAAGAACGGTTGCCGCCGTCCCGCCATCCACGGACATTCCGGCGCCCGTCTGCGTGACCCTACGGGCCAACATCGCCTGCTCGGCATTGCCGGGCAGCACGAGCACCGGAACCCCGGCGATCGAGGCGGTGGTGACGGTGCCGGATCCGGATGCGATCACGAGATCGGCGGTCTCGATCAGGCCATCGAAGCGCACCGGTTGGCGGAACACCTGGATTTCTGCGCGAACGTCGGGGCGTCGCGCAACATCCGGCAGCACCGCGATGACCTCGGCGCCTATCGCATCGAGCGCCCGCAGCACATGGCCTACGACCGGATCCACCCCGCGCAGATAGACCAGCACGCGGGGCCCGGTCGTTCCTTTCCAATGCGCCGCCACACCGCCAGGCAGGTCCTGCAACGGGCCGGCATAGGTGGCATCCGGGCGCGCACCGCAGTGATCGAGTTCGGCAACCGTGGTGAGCACATTGCGCGCCCCCTGGAAAACCTGTGCCAGCCGTTCGAGCGGGGCCGCCCCGAGGGCGCGCAGCACCCGGTTCACGTTGAACAGAACCAGCCCCTCGGAGAAGCGGCGCGCCGGCGCGTCTCGATCGGCATCCGTCAGAAACGACGGCAGTTCCACCGAATCCGGAGGAATCTCGAAGCCGCTGCCGACCGCCACCGACGGAATGCCATACATCCGCGCAGCCAGGAGCGCTGCGGGCGCGTAGTCGGCGAGCACGACATCGATCCTGTGCTCGGCAAAGAGCCGCATCCACCCGGCGAGCCGCTGGCCGAGTATCTCTGCATCGCCGAACCCGTCGGCAAAGAGGATGGCCCCGTAGCCCGCAAGTCCGCGCGGCATCCGGCGGATCGCAGCACCGTGGGGCGCTGTGACACAAGGGATGCCGATGGATGCACACAGGGAAGCCGCGATCGTCGCATCGCGCGCCGCGTACCGAACGTCGTGACCCATTGCCTGCAATCTTCGCAACACGGGCAGGTCGCGCGCGACGTGCCCCCAATTGCCGCCCAGCTCCCACGCAGCCAGGACGTTCATGGGAAGCGCGTCACCGGCACGAAGTTGCGTCCCATCCGGCGCAGGAGCGCCTGCAGGTCGCCCACCCGCACCACGTCGGCGTCACTCCGGGCATGGATGTGCACGGTGCCGCCGCCTGCGCCCCCGTTGATCAGCCGGTCGAGGCCGGCCGCCTTGTCGGCGGGCAGGATGGTTTCGTTCCGGTGCACGAAGTTGAGCCGATCGGTCGGAATCTGCCAGGCGCCGCCGGCGGAGGAGGCGACACTGCCGGCCACCCCCGCGACGGTGGCCATGGCCGCAGGGGCCGAGGCCGCCGCCAGTGCGGGCCCCACGTAGGGAATGCCGGAGAGTGCTGCCCAGACGCCGGAGAACACCTTGGCGGCGTCGTTCATGATGGCTTTGATGACCGCCATGGCGGAGGAGGCGAGCCCCGAGGCGCTGGCCTGCTGTTCGGCCGCCGTGCGCGTGGCCGTGCCTGTCACGGTGGCGGCGGTCTTGGCCATCTCGTTCGCCGCCCATTGCGTCACCATCCGCACACCGGCACCGACGAACTCGGCTACCACCGAGTTGAGCAGATTCGTCACCCCTTTCTGCCAGGTGGTGGTGCCCATGATCATGCCCTTGATGGTCGTGTCGAACGCCTGGGTGATGGGGGCGAAGGCCTTCTGCCAGGCCTGCACCGAATTGGTGGCCGCCTGGGTGTGCAGTTTCTCCATGTCGAGCGCATGCTTTTGCTCGATCTGCGCGAGTTGGTCGAGCTGGCGCTGAAGCGCGACCGGGTCGTGATTGGGGTCGCCCTGCAGCAGCGCGATGCGCTTCTGTTGGGCGTCGACCTCGATGCGGTATTTCTCGTCCTCGAAGTTTTGCTGCATCTGCAGCAGCTGATCGTGGGTGATCCGGCCGGATTTGCGTTGTGTGCGCGCCTTCTGCTCGTCGAGTGCCACCTCATTCAACGCCTGATCCCGGTGCGCCTGGATGGCTTCCTCCGCGAGCTTGCGGCGCTCGGCGGCATCCTGCTTCATCTGATCCAGGGTGAGCGACGAGACGCGGCGCTCGATGGCGATCCGGTCGTTGGCGGAGAGCTTCTGCGTCTCGAGGATGTCCTGCCAGTACCGGATCTCCTGGGATTTGGAGTATTCCCGCAGATCATTCGTCTGCTGGTAGTAGACCTTCGCCTCGGCAAGACGCTCCTCGTACTCGGCCATGTGCGACCGCTCGCCGGCGCCGTGGTGACGCCCGCCGCCGCGACCGCCGCTCGTCCGGAATACCGCGAGCGTCCCCGTGCCGGTCGCTCCCTCCGATTCGGATGGCGACGAGGCGGCGGAGGCGGTGTCGAGCGTGGCGAGAAACCGGTTGGTTTTGGCCTGCAGCGCGTCGACGTCCTCTTTCCACGCTTCGAAAATGGATTTGGCGGACATCGGGTGCGAGACGACCGCCGCCACCATAGCGATGGTCTTGCCCAGCGCTTCCACCGTCGCGGCGAGCTTGGCGATGAAGCCGGTCATCCACACGGCGGCGTCCCCCATCTGCCGGAACATCTCCTTCAGCACCCCGCCGTCGGAACTCCCTTCGAGGAAGGCGTCCACGATCCGGTTCATGGCGGGCATGAGCTCCCCCATCAGGTTGCGGGTGACCGCCTGGCCTTCGGCCGAGATTTCCTTCAACTTGTCGGCGAACGCGGCCGACTGGCGCACCGATTCCTCGCTCATGACGATGCCGAGCTGCTTCGCCTTCACCTCGAGGGCGTCGATGCCTTCGGACCCTCGGTCCAGGAGCGGAATCAACTCCGCCCCGGAGCGCCCGAAGAGCTGCATGGCGAGCGCCGTCTTGGTCGCGCCGTCGTGCGTGGCGTGGAAGCGGTCGGCGACGCGGCCGAGCACCTCGTCCATGCTCATGGATTTGAGATCTTGGGCGGACAGGCCCACCGACCGGAAGGCGGAGGCCGACTGCAGCGATCCTTGCTGCGTCTGCAGCATCGCGCGCGAGAGGTGTTCGAGCCCGACCGACAAGGACTGGAAGTCGACGTCGGACATCTTGGCGGCAAAGCCCAGGCCTTGCAGCGACTCGGCGCTCATCCCGGTCTGCTGCGCGGCGTGCTCGATCCGGTCGCCGAATTCGGCCGCACTCTTGGCGGCTTCGACCAGGTGTTCGGCGAGCATCGCGATGCCCATCGCCTCGACCATCTCCTTCATCGACTTGAGCGACTCCTTGACACCATCGAGCTGCTCGCGGACGGTTCGCTGGATGTGGCCCATCGAGCGGTTGACCTCCTCCTTGGCGCGGCCGAAGTCGGAGGTCAGCCGCGCGACGTTGGCCGCGATCTCGATCTGCAGTTCAGCGACTTTGGTCATGCGATGCTCCCGCCTGCGGCCCGGAAGAGTTCGATGAATGCGTCGAGGTCGGCCTGGTCATTGCCGGCGGAGGGGTTCGAGGTCTCGCGCTCGAGCGGGGGTTTGATGCCGAGATAGGCTTGCACCATGTCGCGCAATGGAGGATGGCGGCGCCAGTGCCGATCCAGCGCGAGAAAGCGCGGCAGATCCATCTGGCTGTCGATGGCATCCCAGGTCCAGCCGGTGCGCTCGATGAGGAGGCAATACACCGCGTCCCAATCGACCGGCACCGGCATCAATCTTCCCCCGGCGTTGCAGCCTCCTCGACGTGGGAGGCCTGCATCACGGCCCGGAAGGCGAGGTTCAGGTTGCCCACGTCCAGGCACTCGTCCTCGAACACCTTCTGGTCGAGATCGAGATAGTTGCGTTTAAGCGCCGCGAACACGATGTCGGCCATGACCTCCACCGTGGGCGCGGCGCGACCCTCGAACACGTCGGCGAAGCGGCGCATGCAGGAGAAGGGAACGGGGGGCGCCACGAACTCGCGCCCGCCCAGGGTGATGCGTTGTCCGTCGATCATGGGGATTCCTTTCAGTTGGCGACCGAGAGCGTGCCGATGTTGTTGGCGGCGTCGGCCATCACCTCGAAGTCGAGCTCGGGGATGGTGTAATCCTCGATCTTGGTCTGCAGCGAGAGCTTGCTCGAGGTGCACAGGTTGAGTTTGAGCGTCACGTTCCTGCCCGAGGCGGTGGTCGAGAAGATCCCCATGAAGGTGGGCGTGGTGCCCATGGCCTGGTTGGAGAGCGCGACCTTGGTGCCGCCGGCGGCGGCGGTGTAGAGGTAGTCGATCAAGACCTGCGCCCCCGTGTCGGCCGCGTTGAAGGTGTACACGCCGGCGGCGACCGAATACTGCCCCTGGGCCGGGGCGGAGGCGACGCGGGTGAGCGGCGCCCCCGTTGCCGCGTACACGACGCCAAGATCCGTGTCGAAGGTCGCGGCGTTGGCCACCGTCACCGTGTAGGGGGTGGCGGCGGCCACCGTTCCGGCCTCGCCCACCGCCGAGAGCAGCAGGCCCGTTGCGGCGGCCTGCGAGAAGAAGAGATCGTTCAACATCGCGCCGCTGATCTGGGCGAACTTGGCCTTGCCGGTGAACTTCGCCTGGGCGCGCCGCACGTCCACGGCGAACTGGTTCTGGCCGTAGAGCTGCTTGGTGGTGAACTGCAGGTCGAACTGCACGTCCTGTAGGGTGGCGAACTTGCGCGGGGTGGAATTGGCGGCTGCCGCAATGCCGTAGAAATTGCCGGAACCGAATGCGAGCATGGATGGACTCCTCGAGACGTAAAAAAGCCCGCACGGGGCGGGCCGAAGGGTGGATCAGAAGGGTGTCAGGCGAGCCGGCGCTTGAGCTCGTCCACGGCGGGCCGCAAGTGGTTGTAGGTCGCCGTCTCGCGCAGGTGCGGCAGGCTCGCGAGCAGATCGTGGAACCAGGTCTCGATGTGCTGCTCGAGGTCGATCGCGGCCTGCTCGACGGCGGCCGCCGCCCCCTTGCGGGCTGCGGGTTTGTCGGCGGCAACGGGTTCTTTCGATGTTGCCGGGGTGTTCGGGGATGTTTCTTCGGTCATGATGCTCACCTCAGGTAGTGGAGGATGAAATCCATCGGTTTGGCGTAGATGTTCACCAGATGGTCGTAGGAGTCGGGGCCTGCCGATTCCTCGAGGCAGGCGATCACCGTGTGGCCCGCGATCGGCCCCGACTGGTTGTGACAGGCGATGCGCACGGCTTCACGCACGGCCACGGCGTCCTCGGCCATGGCCGCGAGGCAGTTGACCTGCAGGCGCGCCGTGACGGTCTCGCGCTCGCCGATCCGTGCGTCGTCCTGTTTCTCGTGGATGAGTTCGTACACCACGGCCGGCAGCGCATCCTCCTCGGGGCGGGTGTCGAGATAGATCCGATTTCCCACCAAGGCGGCCAGTCCCGATGATGCGTCCAGCAGGGCATAGAGGATGGACTCGGCCCTCATGCCTTGCCCGCCTTGTCGATCTCCTTGGGGATGCGCTCACGCAGGTAGGCCGCCATGGCGTCGATCGCCTCATCCGCCTTGCCGTCGATGGCAGGACGCATGAAGGGCTCCTTTTTCGCCCCCGGATGATCGACGGCTTCGCGCAGCAGGCCTGCGACGAACAGGCTCTTGCGGTTCTTGGGCTTGATCCAGTGGCGCGCGGTGCCGAATTCGACCATGTGGGCGTAGAACGCGCGGGCATTGCCGGCCTTGACCGTGGCGCTGATATGCCCGTGTTTCGAGCGCAGCGTGACGCGGATCGAATCCCGCAGATCCCCGGTCTTGCCCACCGGGCAGAGGCGCTTCGCTTCCATCTCGACCACCTTGGCGGCTGAGCGCAAGCCGCCGCGCACGACATTGCCCTCGATCCGGGCGGGGAGTTCATCGAGCAGCGCCTGCAGGCCTGCGAGCCCCTTGACTTCGATCTCGCTCATTCGTAGCTTCCTTCATCCAGATCCAGGCAATAGAGCTCCACCCACAATTTGGGCGAGACGCGCCGGATCCATTCGATGCGCGCCATGGAACCGTCGGCGAAGACGACCCGCATCGCCGCCGTGATGTCGGTGCGGTAGCGGATCGTGATGCGCTTGGTGACAGCGCTGCCCATCGCCTTTGCATTGAAGATCTCCCGGCCCGACAGGTCGGTGACCTCGGCCCAGGCGGCGGCGAAGTCGGACCAGGCATCAATGTGGCCGCCCAGAGGCCCGCGAACGCGGGTCATGGCCTGGATCGTGATGCGCTGATTGAGGCGTCCGCCGGAGACGAGCGGCATCAGAACACCACCTTGTAAGGATCGAGCAGGCGGTCGACGTAGGCGAGCGGCTCGACCTTGCCGCGTTCCGGAATCACCACGTCACCCCGGTATTCGTAGAGCGAGGTCATGCGGATCTTCATCCAGGATTTGATGCCTTCCGGCACCACGCCGACCAAGCTCACGCCGCTTCCCGCATCACTGAGCACGATGGCCGGCCCACCCGGCGCGACGGCCAGCGTATAGACACCGGGCGCGACAACCGACGCGATGAAATAGCTCGTGCCGGGCGACAGTCCGGCCGGAAGCAATCCGCCGACGTTCGAGAACTGCACCGCGTCTCCCGCCGCGTAGGGCTTCCAGGCCCCCTGCACGGCGACGGTGCTGCCGCTGAAGACCACCGGTGCGGCGTAACCCGCGACGAACCGGACGTTCACGGCGCCGATCTGCGGCAGCGGAATCGGCCAGATCCGGCCGAACACCGGCGTGATCCGGCATGGCTCGGAGCTGTAGTCGACGGTGTAATCGGCAGCGGGCATCCCCTGCGGGTTGCCGCTCATGTCCAGATAGTCGACGGCCAGCACCTGCTGCACGCGCGACTTCTCGATCTCGATGGCGTGCGCCGGCAAGGTGAAGGTCTTGCCCCAGGGCACGCCGATGAGCGTCGGCCCGGGGAAGGAGTCGATCACGTAACTCCATACCTGCTGGATGAAGGCCCGGCGCGTGATGGTCTCGGCATACTGGCGCACCGAGGTGATGAGGGCTGCGATCAGCGCGTCGTCGTCCGGGATGTCGACCCGCAGATGGAGCTTGGCCTCCGCCAGCGTCAAAGGCTCGACCGCCGGTTCCTGAAGGATCTGCAAGGGCATGGCAGCAACCAGGCGGCAGCCGTCCGGTCATCCCGGCTCAACGCCGCCCGATCCAGGTCAGACCGAGGCGACGACGCTCGCGTTGTTGAAGCTGCTGGCCGGCTCATACCGCGCGGAGCCGCCCAGGATCAGCGCGGCGGTCTCGGTTGCGGCCACCCCGACGGAGACGCCCAGCTGCACGAAGCCGTAGCCGTTGGCCGCATCGAGCTCGGTGGCGGCGACATCGATGGTGGCCTGCACGTCGTTGCCCATGGATGCCGCCAGGGCGATCGCCTTGCCGGCGCCGATCGGCTTGGCGTTCGTCCCCTTGGCATCCTGCGCCTGCGCGATCGAGGCGTCCACCGTGGCCAGGGCGCCGAAGGTGCCGACCTGGATGACGGCGAGGATGCGATCGACCTCGGCGAGCGCGATCCATGGCGTGAAAACGACGCCCACGGCCTGGGCCGAAGGAGGGATGGCGGCCAGTACGGCGAGTGCCTCGGAGAGTTTCTCGTTCAGAATCATGTGGTGCTCCTTTCAGGGAAGTGGACGGCAAGCTCAACGGGCGGCCAGTTGAATGAAGGGCGAAAGCGTCGCCGCCCCCTTGGCGGGCAGGATGGGGGCGGCGATCTTCGACTGCCCGTCCATCCGGAACAGCGTGCGAAACGCCGTGGCATCGGCATCGAAGTACAGGTGCATCGAGGTCGCGGTCTCCATGCCGCCCTCCTTGGTGATGGTCTGGTAGTAGGAAAGGTCGACCAGGATCACATCGCCCTGGCTCGAGAACTGCGACGCATGCTGCGAGACATAGACCGGGCGCCCCAAGAGCGTGCCGTAGGGCGAACCCCGCATGCCGCCCACACCGCCGCCCACCGGCAGGTAGATCGGATAGTTGCCCAGCGTCAGGGTGAAGAGCGCCGGCAGCACGCTGTTGTTGACGATCCACACCGCGTTCTTGAACGAGCCCGGCGGCAGGCGCGAGATCATGTTGGCCAGATTCGCCGGGGTCAGCGTATTGCTCGCCTGGCCGGAGTCCTTCGCCTGGGTGATGACGGCGTTGCCCGCCAGCGCCCCCTGCGGGATCCCGGCACCCGAGCCGAACAGGATCGACTCGTTGATCTTCCACTGCATGCGGGAGGCCACCTTCTTCGGCAGGTAGGAGGTCAACGCATCGGTGTCCGAGAGCAACTCATCGGTGATGGGAACGAGCGCCATCAGTTTCTTGAGCCGCAGGGCCGAGGTGCCGAGCTTGGGCTTGCTGGTCGCCGCCGCCAGCCCCTCGGCCTGCCAGGCTACCGTGATGCCGTCCGTGCCCCAGGGGGTGGTCTCATCCTTCGGGAACACCATCGCATTGCCCGCCACGTTGGTGTTGTCGGTGAGCGGCAGCAAGGCCTCGTCGTCCAGCGACAGCGTGAAGATGTCCTTGGCAAACTGCGGCGGAACCAGGAAGCCGCCGTCGGCGCCCGCCGTCTCGGAGCCGTAGGCCGTGGGTGCCGCCGCCAGTCGCTGCGTCAGCAACCGACCATCCGGCGCATTGCCCGGAAGCGACGCCTGGAAGACCGCACGGGCGAATTCGCCGAAGTTACGGAAGCCAGCCGTTGCATCGCCTGCGCTGCGATCCTCCACCGTGATGTCCTGACCGTTGCCGGAGAGCACCACCACCGATCCGGCGGCCGCCTGGGCGGCGATCCGCTCCTGTTCGAGGTCGATCGCCGCCTGGATGCGTTCGATCTCGCTGCCTTTGGCTTGCGCCTCGGCCTTGAGCCGGGTGAATTCCCGGCTCTCGTCTTCGTTGAGATCCCGTCCCGCCGCTTCCGCCTGATCCAGCAGCGCGGAGGCTGCGTTCAGAGAATCGACCTTGTCCTGGGCGACGGCTGCTTTCTTCGCCTGCAATTCACGCAGTTTCTTGCTCATGGTGTTCCTCTCGGGAATAAAAAAGCCGCCCGGAGGCGGCGGGTTGGGTGATTCGGGTGGTGGGATCAGCGGGATGGGATCGAAGGTGCGGCTCACGCCAGCATGGACAACCGATCTCGGCTCGCCCCGGATCCCTTCCGGACGGGTTGCGGGCTCTTCGCCGAGAGTTGCCGCGCCATGCCCTGCAAGACCTGCGGCAGGGTCATGACACCGTCGATCATGTTCTGTTGCAGGGCGTCCCGTGCCCCCAGCACCCGCCCCTGTCCCATGCCGTTACGCACGGTGTCGGACGTGACGCCGCGGGCGGCGGCCACCGCATCGACGAAGGCCGTGTAGTAGTCGTCTACCCGCGACTGCATGAAGGCCTGCGCGGCTTGATCCAGGGGTTGATAGGGATTGCCCTCGGTCTTGTACTTGCCCGCCGAGATCACCGTGGTCTGGATGCCGGCCTGGGTGAGCATGCCGGAGATGTCCATGTGCGCCTGCCACACGCCGATCGAACCCACCTCGCCGCCCGGCGTGCAGTAGAACGATGAGGCGCTGCAGCCGATCCAGTAGGCGGCCGAGGCGGCGAGGCTGTCGGCGAACGCCACCACGGGCTTTTGTTCGCGCAGGGCGCGCATCAGTTCGGACACCTCCTGCACGCCGTACACCGAGCCGCCGGGCGAGTCGATGGAAATGAGGACGGCGCCCACCGCCGGGTCGTTCATCGCCGTCAGGAAATCCGCCATGAAGCCGTCGAGGCTGGTGTCGCCCATCCAGTCCGGATGCTGGGTGATGATGCCGGTGAGCGAGAGCACGGCGATCGCAGCCGGCGAGGAAGATGGATTGCGACTCACGACCGGACGCGCCTGGGGAGGCTGCGCAAAGGGGTGGGTCACCGCCGCCAGACACTCCGGCATCAGCGCCCAGGGACTGGTGGCCATCGCCAGTCGGCGGGCATCGAGGGCCATGGCGCCGATCGCCTCCTTGCCGGCGGATCCGGTGGGTGCATCCCCGGACGCATCCCGATCCCCGTCGATGAGTTCGATCAGTTCACCGGCCGCATCGAAGATTCCCGCCGCGTCCTGTTGTCCGGCGCGCTGGCGGATCGCGATCAGCGCAGAGCGGTACACCCGGCCGGCTTTGCCCACCGGGTAGCGGTAATGCGCCTTGGTGTCGCTGTTCTCGGCTTCGTCGAGCCCCAGGAACCACAGGCCGTACTGCGCCCAGTCGTCATCATTCAGCAGGGCGTTCTCCTCCTCGGCATCCATGCTCCAGGGCGAATCCCGGTCCACCTGGCCTTCGGTGATGAGTCGGCGGGCGTGTGCTTTTGCTTTGGGGTTGAGTTGTAGGGCCATGTCGTCCTCAAGGTGTATCGGCGTTCTGCGGCGGCAGCGGGTTTGCCCCTTCTTCGGCCATGTTGAGCGGGCGCAAAGGGGCATCGAGCCCGGGCAGCGGGTTCAGGTTCTCGGCGATCCGCGCTTCGTTGCGCGTGAGCCAGCCCGCCTGGATACCCATGTTGTAGAACGTGGCGCGCGACTGCGAATCGCCGCGCATCAGCTGCGAGAACTGGAACTCCGCTTCCAGATCCTCATCGTCGAACAGCAGCTCGGCCTCGATCGAGGCCTCCCAGCGCTCGGCCATCGGCCCCAGGGTCTCCTGCACGAACTCGAGCGCCTGCTGCTCGATGTTGTTGTTGGTCGCCCGATCCAGGTCGCCGATCTTGTGCGGCGGCACGCCGAACCAGCGGGCGATGTCGGTGACGTGAAACCTGCGCGTCTCCAGGAACTGCGCATCTTCCGGCGTCACGCTGATCTGGTGGTACTTCATGCCGAACTCGAACACGGCGAGCTTGCCGTGGTTGATCCCGGACTGCGCCTCCTGCAGGGACTCGCGAAACTGCTCGCGCGCCTGCTTGTCCTTGAAGGACCCCGGATACTCGATCCAGCCGCCGGTGGGCGTGGCGTCGTTGGCGAAGAAGCGTGCGCCATAATCCTGGGCCGCCATGGCCCCGCCGAGGGCGTTCCTCGCCAGCGCGAGGGGAGAGAGCCCGATGACGCCGTCGGAGGACAGCCCGCGCAGATGCCAGATCTCGCCGCGCGAATAGGTGATGATCGATCCGTTCGGCTGGGTGTAGCGATAACCGTAATCGCCGTTGGTCTGCAACAGAATCTGCACCCGGTCCGGATGTAGCGGCATCAATGCGGTGATGTTGCCGCGCGCATCTGACACGATCTGGTTGTAGGCATTGCCCCGGAGCGCCAGGTGGCCTGCCATCATCTCGCGCCACTCGAAGGCGTTCTGGTAGGGATTGGGTTTCCGGGCGAGCAGCCGGTAGATTGGGTGATCCGTCACCCGGTCCTTGCCGCCGTCCGGCCGGTTGCGGTACAGCGTGAAGGGCAGGCTCGCGAACTGGCTCGCGATGATGCGCACGCAGGCGAACACGGCGGAGAGTTGCAGGGCGCCGTCGGCCGATACTCGCAGACCTGCGGTGGTGTGCACGCCCACCGGCTCGAACCAGAACCCGCCATAGGGCGAGCGATCGCCGGAGGCCAACAGCCGCGAGAAGAAGCTGCGGATCCCCATCAGATCACCATGATGCGGTAGTCGGTGTCGATCACCGTGTTTGACGCGTTGTCGTGCGCCATCTGTCGTCCCAATGCCATGATCAGTGCCACCACGCCGTCGATCTTGTTCTCCTCGCGTTCTTTCCGTGGATAGATGTTGTCCTTCGCATCCCGGTGGCAGACCACGTTCGAGATCATCCAGGCGAGGATCGGGTCGCCGTCGTGCACCAGGCGCCGCTGCAGCACCAGCGCCTCGAGTTGTTTCATCGGTTCGGAGAAGTTCAGCACCGTGGGGCGCATCTCGACCATCGGCAGTCCTTGCGCGATGAGGTGGCTCGACAACTGGGTGGCCTGGAACGGGTCGAACGGCACTTCCCTGACCTCGAAGCGGCTCGCGTCCGCTACCAGCTCCGCTTCGATCTGGTCGAAGTCGGTGACGTTGCCCGGCGTCACGGTGAGCAACCCCCGGCGCGCCCAGCCGGAATACTGGCTGTTGCGCCCGTCCTCCACGGCGGCCTCGGGCAGGTAATAGCTCAGGAACACGTAGAACCGGCCCTCGCGCTCGAAGACCTTCGCCTTGGCGGCGATATCGACCTTGGAGGCGAGATCGAGACCGATGAAGCACGGCGCTCCGAGGAAGTCCTGCTCGGAGAGGCTCGCATCCGCGCAGGCATCCCACGCCCGCATGTCCATCCAGGCGGTATCGGCGTTGACCCATTCGTTGAGGTGCTTGGTCTTGAAGTTGTTGGCGGCGGACGGCATCTGCATGGCTTTGGCCTGCAGCGGCAGGAGCACCTCCGGCCGCACCGAGATCCCCCAGTTCGGGTTGGCCTTGATGAGCGCGGCTTCACTGGTCCAGTCGTCGGCGTCGTCCAGCCCGTAGATGATGCCGAATTGGGAGTCGTCCTCGAACAGGCCTTCGAGCAGCCGGTTGACGAAGGTGCGGATCTCGTAACAGATACCGGCGCGGTTGCTGCCCGCCGTGGTGATGACCCAGAGCAGGGAGTTGTCGCGCTTGCCGGTGCCGGTTTCCACCACGTCGTAGACCGTGCGGGTCTTGTGCGCGTGCAGTTCGTCCACGCAGCCGAAGTGGATGTTGAGGCCGTCCAGGGTCGAACCCTCGGCAGAGAGCGCCTCGAACTTGGAACCCGTGGCCAGCACATGCAGGTTGTGCGCGCCGACCTCCACCCCGAAGCGGGAACGAAATCCCGGGCTCCTACGCGCCATGGCCTGCGCGTCGCCGAACACGATGCGTGCCTGGTCGCGCGTGGTGGCCAGACTGTAGACCTCGGCGCCGCCTTCCCGGTCTGCCGCCAGCATGTAGAGGGCGACGGCCGATGAGAGCGTCGATTTGGCGTTGCCGCGCGGCACTTCGATGTAGGAGCGGCGGAATCTTCGTTTGCCATCGGGCTTCACCCAACCGAACACCGTGGTGAGAATGAACACCTGCCACGGCTCCAGGCGGATCGGTTCGCCCGCGAGTGGGCCCTTGACGTGCGGCAGGCGTTCGATGAACGCGCACAGGTTGTCGGCGGGGTGATATCTCTTGCCCTTGCCGTCCGCCAGGGCCGGGTTGAACCGATAGGGACTGGCCTTGCCACGGAATCCAACCAGATCGTCCAGTTGCCGTTGGCAGGCGAGTCTCACCCAGCGGCAGGCGGGGATGTCGCCTGCCACCACGGCTTCGGCATAGTGCTTGGCGATGGTCGTGTATTTCGAATCCGTCATCAGCCGGCAATGTCCGCCCAGGGGTCGTCGGTGCGCCGGGCGTCCTGGGCCACCTGCACCCGGGAGCGCGATGCCGGCGTGAAACCCATCTCGGATTCGTAGCCCTTCATTTCCATCGCCAGATCGCGAATCACGTCCATCAGCGGCGAGCGCCGCAGGATGCCGCTGGGGGTTTTGTGCAGCATGGCGGCTACCCCCGCGCGGTTGATCTTGGCAAGCGCCTCGCGATACATCCCGGCGCAGTTCGCCCAGCGCTCCAGCACCGCTGCATCGAGCGAGGAGAGCAACCCGGCCGGCGCGTTCGCCACGGCATAGCGCCAGGCCTCCTTGGCGGTGTCCGACATGTACTCGGGCGGATCGCCCAGGATGCCGACCGGGCGTGGTTCGTGCGGGCTGGTCCGGCACTTCTGAAAGGTTCCCTTGATCTTCTTCACTGCGACGGGCAGCGGTTTGCGCCCTGCGCCGTCGCGTCTGCCGCCGGCGGCCATAAAAAATTCCTTTTGAATTTGCACGCACAAAAATTTGAGCAGGCGCGCGGTCCTGCGCGGCGAGCCTCCAAGGAATTACCCCCCTACCGGTCGGCAGGTTGTTTGCCCGGCCGCCCGAAGCCGCCGTCCTCGCGCGCCGTCTTGGCGTTGTGGCAGGGCTTGCACAGCGCCTGCCAGTTGCGTTCATCCCAGAAGATCGTCCTGTTCCCCTTGTGCGGCCGGATGTGATCGACGACCGAGGCGGCGACCGTCCTGCCAAGGCGCCGACACTCGGCGCACAGCGGATGCCGGCTGAGGTACAAGGCGCGCGCCTTGCGCCACCGGGCGTCGTAGCCGCGCGCCGCTGCCGATCCCCGGTGTTCGTCCTGCTGCCGGCGAATCGATCGCAGATGCTTGTCGCAATAGCCCGGTGCAGGGAGCAGCGCCGGGCATCCCGGGTAACGGCACGGGGTCGGAGCAGCGGTCGGCATCGAATCCTTATCGGCGACGAATCTCGATGAAGCGCTTGGCTTCTCGATCGAACAGCGCGTTCATCACGTCACCCGATCAACTCCACGAAAGGACGCACGATGGACACCGCCGCCCCCGACACCCTGGCAACCAAACTCGCCGAAGCCGCCATGACCGTGCTGGTGCGCACCTGCCGCAAGGAAGTTGCCTCCGCCCACCACGACGAACTCGAAGCCGCCTGCGCCGCAATGCGTGGCAATGCGCGCCGCGTGCTCGACACCCTGCTCGACGACGCGCGCGCCGCACCGTGGATCGCCGAAGCAGCATTCCACGCCGCCGCGCTCGAACTCGCGCAAGCCGGGATCGCGGTATTGCGCAAACGCTGACGCACGCCAGCCAAGTAGAAAGCGCTTGGCTTCATTTCCGAACAGCGCGTTCATGACCACACCATCCACCACCACGAAGGAACATCGAATGACCACCATCCAGCTGACCCCGGCCCAGCACGCCATCCTCGCCTATGCCATCGAACACACCGACGGCAAGATCGTCTGGTTCCCCGACAACATCAAGGGCGGCGCCCGCAAGAAAGTGCTCGACGGCTTGTTCAACCGCGCCCTGATCACCACGGACGGCGCCGACTGGTTCGTCGCCGCCGAGGGCTATGACGCGATGGGTCGCGCCCGTCCCGCACCTGTGCCTTTGGAGGCAGACCCCGAGATCGAGACCGCCGTGGCGGAGGCCGAGGCGACCTGGGCGCAAGAGAAGGCCGATGCCAAACCTCGAACCCGGGACAACAGCAAGCAGGCGCAGGTAATCGCGATGCTCAAGCGACCCGAAGGCGCCACCATCAACCAGATCTGCGAGGCCACCGGCTGGCAACCCCACACGGTGCGTGGCACCTTCGCGGGGACGTTCAAGAAGAAACTCGGGCTCGATATCACCTCCAGCAAGGAAGCCGGTGGCGAACGTGTTTACCACGTGGCCTGAATCACCTGACCAGGATGACCAAAATGAAACAGAAACGACCCGGGAAACCCCAGCCTGGCCTGCAAGTGTTCTCGATGGAGAGCGTCGTCGGCCAAACCCTGCTCGCGCGCCAGAACTTGGCAGCGGCTGACATCAACGAGGCTCTCGAACGCTACATGGCCACAGAGCAGCAGATCATCGGCACCTTCATCGGTGTCACCCAGGACGGCTTGTTCGCGGCGGCGAAGCGCAACTGGCACTCGGGTTTGCCGGATGCCTTTGCCGAACCGCTGATTTCATCCCCTGGGTACAGGTGCTGGAATTGCTCCACCGGGTTCCGGATGGCAGCACCGGCCAACTGTTCGCCAAGGGGGGTGGCACACCCCATTGAAAAAGCTTGGCTTCTCAATCGAACAGCGCGTTACTACGGGTGTCGCAACGATCAACCCGAAGGAGCCCGAGATGAGCACCACGAATCAGATCCCCGCCACCCAGAACGATGCCTGGGGCTTTTGGGGCACGATGAACGAGCATGCCAGCGCAGCGTGGCCCTTGGCGATGACAGCCATCTCTGACGCCACCAGCCAGCCCCTCGAATCGGTCAGAACCTTCCTCGACAGCCGCCATGGACGCCACTTCGCGGACGACGTGCAGAACGGGCTGTGGCGGGGCCAGACCCTGGGGGATGCGATCAACGCCGCCACCCAACGCTGGATTGGCTGGACGATTGGCCGCCAGGCCAGCAAGGAATACGGCATCCCCAAGGGCCTGCCCTACCTGACGGGCTTCGTGATTCACTGCGAAATCGCCGAAGAAGAACTCACCGCCTGATCGAAGGTGACGCCATCTCCAAGCCGGGTGGCTTCACCGCCGCTGAATTCCTGCCAGCGGCGCACGATCACATCCACGTACTTGGGATCGAGTTCGATCAGCCGCGCCCGACGGCCGGATTTCTCGCAGGCGATCACGGTGGATCCGGAACCGCCGAAGGGGTCGAGCACGATGTCGCGCGTCTTGCTGCTGTTGCGCACCGCGCGTTCCACCAGTTCCACCGGCTTCATGGTCGGATGCAGATCGTTCTTCTGCGGCTTCCTGATCTGCCAGACGTCGCCCTGATCGCGATCCCCGCACCAGTAGTGGTCAGCACCATCGCGCCAGCCGTAGAGGATCGGCTCGTACTGGCGCTGGTAGTCGGCGCGGCCCAGGGTAAACGTGTTCTTGGCCCAGATGATGAAGGTCGACCACTTGCCGCCGGCGGACCGGAACGCCGACTGCAGGGTGTCGAGTTCGGATGAACTCATCGCGATGTACACCGCGCCCTTGGTCACCGCCAGGATGTTTCGGCAGGCATCCGTCAGGAAGGCGCCGAAGTCGGCACCCAGATTGTCGTTGAGGATCGGCCGATTCTTGCCGCGCAGCTTGTCCTTGGCCGTGTTGGCGTAGTTCACGTTGTAGGGCGGATCGGTGAAGGCCATGTCGGGCAATTCGTCGCCCAGCAGTGCCGTGTAGTCGTCAGCCTTGGTGGCATCCCCGCACAGCAGTTTGTGCTCGCCCAGCAGCCAGAGATCCCCGGTCCTGGAGATGGGTGTTTCCGGTATCTCGGGCACGGCATCGTCATCGGTTAGCCCGTCCTTGGTGGCTTCCTCCCCGGCGATCAGCGACTCCCACTCCTCGGCGGAGAATCCGGTCAATCCGAGGTCGAAACCGGCGTCGTTCAGTTCCGCGAGTTCCAGGCCCAGCAACGCCTCGTCCCATGCCGCGTTCTCGCCGATCTTGTTGTCGGCCAGGATCAGCGCGCGGCGCTGAATGTCGGTGAGGTGGGTCATCGGCACGACCGGCACCTCCGTGATACCGAGCTTGCGGGCTGCGAGCAGCCGACCGTGCCCGGCGATCACGTTGTTACTCCCGTCGACCAGGATCGGCGCACCCCAGCCGAACTCGCGGATGCTCGCGGCGATCTGCGCCACCTGGGCATCCGAATGCTGCCTGGCGTTGCGAATGTAAGGAATCAGGACATCGACGGGGCGCATCTCGATCCGGATACCGGCCACCGGATGGCGCAGCTCAGTCATGGTTCGCCTCAGACGCTTGGCGCTCGGCGGCGACCGCGTCGAACGACTTTCCGGTGGCCGCGAGCGTTACGGCAATGTCCGGGTGGTTCTGCCGGAAGCGACGGATCGCCACGTCGACGTACTCCGGCGCGATCTCCGCCGCCCGGCATCGGCGACCGGTGCGCTCTGCCGCAAGCAGTGACGTGCCGGAGCCATTGAACGGCTCGAAGACCACGTCGCCCGGATTCGAGAACGCTTCCATGACGTGCTCGGGCAGCGCAACCGGGAACACCGCCGGATGGTCGATGTCCTGACCGATCCTGCCCTTGTGCCGCATGATGCGGATCACGCTGTCGGGGATGCGCATATCCTGGGTGGGTTCGCCGGCATGGGACCAGCCGCCGACTTCACCGTCCTTGCGGCGCATGGCCGTGCTGGAGCCATCGGCGCGCAGGTGGGAATCCTCCCCGGCATGCTTGCAGGGCACGATCTTGTTCGGGCGCCGCGCTTCGCGGTTGAAGTGGAAGATGAACTCGAAGCTGGGCGCCAGCCGCCCATTCCAGTCCCCGGGCATGCCCGGTCCCTGATCCCATACGTACCAGGCGAAGCGCCGCCAGCCCTGCGTGCGCATCCATGACAGCCATCCGTCCCAGTACGGGATGACTTCGTTGTCGCGGTGGATGAGGCCCAAGTTGACCAACACCTGGCCGTCGCCCGCCATGGGCAACCGGGCAAAGACGCCCTGCATGAGTGCGTCCCAATCGCCGATGCCCTGGGTGTAGTCGCGCTGGCTGGCGTAAGGCGGCGAGGTGAAGCACAGCGCGGCCTGCTTGCCGTCCATGAGCGCGGCGATCACCGAGGCATCGGCGGCATCGCCGCAGATCAGCCGGTGGGTGCCCAAATGCCAGAGATCCCCGGTCCGCGATACCGGCTCGACGGGGGCTTCCGGGATTTCCTCCGCAGGTTCTGCGGACGGCGCATCCGTTTCCTCGTCAATCCCTGCGAGCAGGGACTCGATCTCGCCGGCATCGAATCCGGTGAGGTCCAGATCGAAACCCGCGGTCTCCAGATCGGCCAGTTCCAGGGCCAGCATCGCGTCATCCCAGCCGGCCCGCTCGGTCAGTTTGTTCTCGGCCAGGATGAAGGCGCGTTTCTGCGTCTCGGTCAGATGCGCGAGTTCGATGACCGGCAGTTGCGTCATCTCGAGCTTGCGCGCGGCGAGGATCCGGCCGTGGCCGGCGATGACACCACGTTGGCCATCGACCAGGATCGGATTGTTGAAGCCGAACTCCCGGATGCTGGCCGCGATGCCCGCGATCTGTTCTTCGCTATGCGTGCGCGCGTTGCGTGCAAACGGAATCAGCGACTCGATCGGGCGATAGTCGATGGAAAGCTCGGGCATGGGTTCCGGAAAATGAAAAACCCGCCCCGAGACATGCTCGGGGGCGGGTTCGATGGTTGGGGCGGCGGGTGCGAGTCGGGGCGTTTGCCTGCTCACACCGCTGTCCAGAAGATAGCGGAAATACTACCCCGAACCGGGGCGTTTTGTTGCATGGCCAAACCACCCCGAAACGGACAAACGAGGCAAGGCAAGGACAAACACGGCAAGCATTACCCTACATGGCCCACGTTTTTGGAGGCGCAGCTTTCAGTGAGAATCCTCGCCGCTGTCACGCAGCCAGGTCGGGATATCTCGCATGCCGTGCAAAACGCGCCAGACGTCGATGTGGTCGGCATGCTCGATGTAGAACACGATGTGCGGATAGCGCTTCAGCGACCAGCTGCGCAAGCCGGGCAGATCGAGCTCGTGGGCGTAGCGGGGTGATCCGGTCGCAGGGTGACGAGCAATGTGGGCGTAGGCTTGCTCCAGCGCGTCAATGAAGCCGAGCGCAGCCTGCTTGGCGTCTTCGCTCAGGTAGTGGCTGATTGCTTCCTCGACATCCTGCTTCGCGAGCGCTCTCGGGATGACCGGTTTGGCCTTCATCGCCGAGCGCCGCGCACGCGGGCGCGCAGCGCATCGAAGTAGTCGCTGTCGACGGGTGCAGTCGGGGTAGAGGCCCCGCCGGCCAGCAGCAAGCCGCGCAACTGCTGACGATCCTGATCTTTGCGGATCAGTTCGCGCACATATTCGCTGCTGGTGCCGTAACCGCGTTGGCTCACCTGCTCATCGACAAAGGTCTTGAGCGTGTCGGGCAGGGAAATGTTCATGGTGCTCATGGCCTCATACTAGGCTATTTGGCAAAATTTGGCAAACTTTCATCGTTGAGCCTGCCTGCCACGATCGTCAATGCCCGTTGCCAGCGGCGCCACGCTGTCGTCCGGTCGCAGGCGAAGCGGATCGTGATGTCGCGCCAGCCATAGCGTTTGGCACGCATCCAGACGAGGTGCCGTTGTTCCTCTTCCAGCCATTGCATCCAGCGCATCGTCTCCAGCATTCGCTCGACGGCTTCCGGACTGGGCGGGAGCGGACGGTAGACTGGATCTTCGGCCGAGAAGACTTCCCACTGCTGGCGCAGGATGGGCGGCCACGTGTTGAAGTACCCCTGCACTCGCACGGGTGGAAGGCGGCGTCCGGTGGTGGCGGCCTCCTCGAAGCGTGCCGCCACGTCGTCAATCGTCCACTCAGCCACGACGCGTCGCTCCCTGGCCGTACAGCCGTTCGCCAATGCGCCGCACGATCTCACGCTCGATGAAATCCAGACGTTCGTCGAAGGCGTTGACCACCAGAATGTGCTGGTCTCGCCAGCCGCGTTGCTTGATGGCGTCCAGATCTTGGACATCAGGCTGCAACCGACCGAGGGGGCAGCGGTAGCTCGAGGTGGGGATCTTCATGTCACACCTCCAGGCTGAGATCGTGCTGTGCGATGGCCCAGTGCAGGAGCGCCAGTGCGTCGGCTTCGTTGTCATCTGCCGGCAGAAAGCCACGCGCGCGGGCACTTGCGATCATCTCGTCCTTGTTGGCGTTGCCTTTGCCGGTTGCGTGCTTCTTGATCGTGCCGACCGGCACGCCCTGGTACGGGATCTGGTGGTGCTCGCACCACGCGGTGAGTGTCGCCAGGAAGCCGCCATAGGCATGGGCGGCATCGGTCGAGACGTGGCGGCGCACCTCCTCGAAGTGCAGTGCGTCGATGCCGCCGCAGGATTGCTTGATCTCGGTGAGCCAGCGTTTGAAGCGCAGAAAGCGCATCCCACCGCCTTCGAAGCGTTGTGGCCGGAAGCTCTCGGAGCCGCTGTTGATGTGGCCGTCGCTGCTGAGCAGCGCCCAGCCGGTGGTGGTGCCCAGGTCGAGGGCGAGGAGGGTCGTGGTCATGATGTCAATCCTTGTTCGGCGCGGGTCTGACGCAGCTGACACGGAATGTCGAAACCTTCCATGAGGCGCGCGCACGCGCACACGCGTAGGAGTTACGACAAACTGCGTCAGCTGCGTCAGACGGCGTGGTTTTCATAGGGGTCAGTTGTCCGCGTAGGGGGTGTAGGCGGGCGTCGGCGGACACTTGAGGCCAATGCCCTGAAACCCGCGCACGCCCATCCCGTTGCGCCATTTCTCCAGCCCGCGCGTGATGAGCAGATCGGAGAAGCGCCGTTGTGCGCCGATGAACTCACCCGCTGCCTCGGCCCACTGCTTCCAGTCGTTGAAGAGCTCGGCGGTCAGCGACTTGGCGTTGGGCGCGCGCACGCAGCGCTCCTCCAGCCAGCGACCCAGTGCGTCCTCGGCCTCGAAATATTCCTCGGTCGCCTCCACCACCTGCTGCGGCGGATCGAGTTTGCCCAGGCGCTGCCAGTTCAGGCAGCCCTGTACCGCCCACGCCAGGATGCCGTCGCGCTCGGCCAGCAGCTTCTGCTGGAGATGCTTGTCGCGGCGCTCGGGCGGCACGGTGATCGTGAACGGAATCAGGTGCAGCCGCCGCTTCATCGCCTCGTCGATGTTGCGGATGGCGGGTTTGTGGTTGCCCGCCACGAACAACTTGAACTGCGGGAAGAACTCGAAGAAGTCCTGGCGCATGAAGCGCGCGGAGATCTTGTCGCCGCCCGTGAGGTTCTTGACCTTGGATTCGGCCCAACGCCGCCCCTGTTCGGTTTCGATGGCCGCCACGAAGCGAGCGCCGCGCAGGCCCGCCATATCGGTGGGGTGCCGGTCGGTGCGCGTCTCCATGAAGGTATCCATCGGTGCGTTGGTGGCGTAGTCGCCCAGGATCGTGGCCAGCGTGTTGACGAACACCGACTTGCCGTTGGCGCCCGTGCCGTACAGGAAGAACAGCGCGTGCTCCTGCGTCGAGCCGGTGAGCGCGTAGCCCACCATCCGCTGCAGATAGGCCTGCAGTGCCAGATCGCCGCCCGTGACTTCGTCGAGGAACTGCAGCCAGATCGGGCAATCTTCAGCACTCCGGCCACCCGGCGTTGCCGTGGTGATCTTGGTCATCCGGTCGACACGCTCGTGTGGACGCTGCCTGCCGGTCTTGAGATCGATGACGCCTCCAGGCGTGTTGAGCAACCACGGGTCGGCATCCCATTCGTCGGTGGTGGCCGCGTGCCTGCGATCCGCCCTGGCCAGCCGTTCCACACCGCTGACGGTGCCCGAACTGGCCAGCTTGGCGGCGACCTTGGGATTGTCGGCACGCACGGCGGCGTGACGGCAGACGCTGCGGATCAGATCGGTGGCGGCGAGCGTGTCCTCGGTGCGCCAGCACCTGCCCTCCCACACCAGCCAGCGGCCCCAGGCGGCGACATAGCGCCAGTCGCGGTGGTAACGGCGGGTGAAGGCCAGCGCCAGCGCATCTTCCGTACCCCAGACCGATTCGTCGCTGCCAACCACCGGCTCGGCATCAATGGCAACGTCGTGCATCTGCAGACGTGGGCCGTGGGTGAGGAAGGCGGCGACGTCAAAGCCCTCGGCAATGGCGTCGGCCGCATCCCAACCTTCGGCAGCCTCCTCGGGCGGGTACAGGATGTGGCAGGTTTTTGCGCCCGCCGACAGAACGGCCTGCGCCGCCTGTGCCGCGTACTCCCAGCCCGGTTTGTCGCGGTCGGGCCAGATCAGCACTGCTTTGCCCGCCAGCGGCGACCAGTCGGTCTTGTCGACCGGCGCGTTGGCACCGTGCATCGCGGTGGTGGCGTTGAAGCCCGCATCGATCAGCGCCTGCGCGCACTTCTCGCCTTCCACCAGTACCGCCTGACTGGCAGTGACCAGCCCCGGCTGGTTGTAGAGCGGGCGCGGATCGGGCGGGGCCATCTTGCGCCGCTTGGCATCCCAGGGTCGGAACTCCTTCTTGCGCCCGGGTGGGTCGTAGCGGTAGACGACGGCGATCAATTTGCCGTCCGCATCGAGGTAGTCCCACTTGGCGGTGGCCGGGCCGAGATCATCGACGGGTGCGTCCTTCTTGCTGGTCTTGCGCACCGGCAACGAGCGTGAACGACCAAGCAAATCGGCGGCGGTGTCGAGCACACGGGGAAAGTCGTGCAGCATGTCGAGCCCAAAGTGGCCGCCGATCAACGCGTACACATCGCCGCCGGAGTTGTCGGCGCGATCCGTCCACAGGCCTGCCTTTTCGCCGTCGAGCACCACCTCGAGGCTGTCGCCGGGACTACCCAGCACATCGCCGATCAGGAACTTGCCCCGGCGCTTCTTGCCTGCAGGGAATAGCGTGAACAGTACCGATTCCAGACGTGCCAGCAGCTCGGTGCGCAGTTCCTCGCGCTCGGCGTCGCGGTTGTGCTCGGGTGGTGGTGTGGTGTCGTTGAAGTCGATCATTCGGCTTCCTCGACAGCGGCATCCGCGTCACCGTTGTTGCGGCCGTGCACGGCGTTGCTGCGCGCGGCCCATGCGGAGAGTTCGGACAGGCGATAGCGCACCAGACCGCCCATCAGGTAGTGCGGAATCCGGTATTTGCTACGCATGGCGTGGTCGGCGAACCAGTAGTACGGCAGGCGCAGTGCAGCGGCGGCCTGTTTGGCGTCGACCATCGGCTCGATGTCGCGAGCCAAGTTGGCGTTATTGTTCATGCTTGCATCCTCCAGCAGCGGTCTTGCCAGGCGCACATCCGGCATTCGAAGTGGGTCGGGTCATTGAAAGCGCGCGGCAGGAGATCGCCCGCATCGGTGGCCGTGATGACCTTGACCGCCCGATCCGACATGCGCTGCGCCAGAGCTGCGTCAAAGGGCACGAGTTCGAACCACAACTCCTGCGTGTCCTTGTTGATCGCGGTAAAGAGCGCCGGGTTGCGGCTGATGCCTTCGACCGTGCCTTCCATGTAGGCCTGGTAGAGCGCTATCTGCGCGGCATAAACCGGCTTGGTGACCGTCACCCCGGACTTGGCACACGCCTTCCAGTGCTTGTCGGCCATGGTCTTGCACTCGAAAATCATCGGAAACGACAGTCCCAGTTCCGGCGGTGCCGCCGTGATGATCCCGTCGACGTGGCCCTTGATCCGGCCGCCCGCGACCGAGAATCCGAACTGGCCACCGTTGGCGCGGCGGTTGTGCAGATCGAAGCCGGCCATGCGCAGCCAGCGCACGGCCAGATCTTCCAGCACATGGCCCACCTCGAACACCCGCAGGATGCGGCCGGAGAATTCCCGACCGGGATCGGCAGGCGCACCCACGTACTCGTACTGCAGCGCCCGTTCGCAGGCCAAGCCCAGACGGGATGCGCCGAGATAGTCGCGTGGCGTCTGCATGGCCCGCTCGGCGCCGAGCGCCACATCGATAAAGCCGGTCACCTGCTCGTGGAATTTCGGCTTGTGGTTAAAGTCGAGCATCGATGTGCCTCCATGTTGTCTGATTCCTAATTGAATCGATGGCCGAAGCACTCACACCCAGCAGCGCAGAAATCTCTGATACGCTGCAGTGGCCAAGAAACAGCAGACGCTTGATGATTTGCACTTGCTGGCTATCCAGCCGGGCAGTGCCACTTCGATCACCACGAGCGGCTCGCCCTTTGGCTTTCATGTCCGCCAAGTTGTCGGCGTGTGTGCCAAGCCATAGATGGTCCGGATTCACACAGCGCGGGTTGTCGCAGCGGTGGCATACGTGCAGCCCGTTTGGGATTGCCTCGTGGGTCAGTTCCCACGCCACGCGATGGGTGGTGGTCTTCGCCCCACGAACTGCGTTGCCCTCTGGCTCGCGACGGATCTGCTCATAGCCTCTGGCGTTGGTGCTCCCCAACCACAGCCAACAACCATCAGGGCCAGCGTTCATGTCAACGCGGCTCCAGAGCCGAACAGGCAGGGGCAGAGCATTGCGACGCTGAATGTGTCTACCTGAGATCGGGTCATGAATGGCATCTCGTTGCATCACTTCGCCCTCCCGCGCTTGCCCGCTTTGGCCGCCACCGGCTCCTCGGTCTCCCAGGGCGGGTCGTCCTCCAGGTCGGCGAAGGGGCCGGCCATCGGATCGGGTGTCGGATCCATACCGCGCACCGGCGGAAATTTGGCTTTCTCGTGGTGCTCGACCATCGCCTCGGTGTAGCAGGTGACGATGGCCTCACACACCCGCAGCGCTTCGGCTTCGGAGTAGTCGCCCAAGGGCTTCTCAAAGCCGATCTCGCCCGCCGCCTCGCCGAAGGCCTTGAGGCACTTGCGCATGCTGGCCAGTTCGACATCAGACGGATCGATCATGGCGACTTCCCTGATGTCGATATGGCCTTCCTTGATCCGGAGCCAGTTGCCGTACAGCGCGTGAAACGCGTTCTGGCAGCGCCGCGAGCAGAACACCCAGTCGATGGGATAGCGCCGGGGATCGCCCGTCTTGTGACGACCATCCGTGTGGCCGTAGCCGCGTGCTTGTCGTTTGCAGATCCAGCATTTGCCGCTCATTGCATTCGCTCTCGCCTTCGGCATCGCGAAATTTCGCTTCGCTCGTTTTCATCCGTCCCCCTCACTGAGCCCAGGACGGCTTGCCCGTCACCGGCGCGCGTTGCGGCAAAGGTGCGGCGTAGGTGGGAGTCGCCTGCGCCGGGGCACCGGAGGTACCGCCACCCGGTTTGGCTTTCGCTGGAACACCCATCAACTTGGCGTAGTCGGGGTGATCGGGCTCGACCGCGATCTTGATGACGTTGCGGTCCTGGCCCTTGGCGTCCTTCTCGATGTCCACGCGGGCCAGGAACTCCAGGCCATCCAGCTCATGAAAGCCCTGGATGCGGCGCGCGGCGGCGGCCTGCGGGCTGTTGTCCTGCGGATGGACGTTGCGGGCGCTGTTGAGCGCGGCGCGGATGAAGCTGCGCCCCATCTGGCCCCAGGTCGGCCCTTTTTTGGAATGCAAGCCGACGTTGCTCCACATCTTGCGCTTGGCATGGTCGCCAGCGGTGACCACGAATTCGGCGGCCAGATAAATGGAGCCGGTTTCGAAGGACTCGGTGGCGTAGCCGCCGCCCCAGCCTTGCTCGGGATCGTCGTAGCCACCGGGCTTGATGGTCATGCGCACCGGGACGACGGTGCCTTTGGGGATCAGATCGAAGCCGGATTGCTGGGCGTCGGCGTCGTTGAAGTCATTCCACTTGTTGATGGTCATGGTGGTTACTCCTGAGAGTCGATGTGTGCGTGGGCGGCGAAGCTGGCGGGCGTGCTGGGTGTACCCGCGCACTTGGCGATCAATGCGCCCAAGTCGGGCGGCTCCAGCAGGTCGAGGCGACCGCTGCGGTCCTTGGCCGGAAAGCCGTAGGGGTTGACGGTGTGGGTGACGAAGGCGCGATAGGCGCTACCGTCCTCGGCCTTGATCTCGGCCAGCGTCACGACCTCATCGACGATGCCGGGCAGTTCCAGACTGGTCTTGCTGCCCTCGATCTGCGGCACGAACACCTTGCGGTTGTAGTCGTCGAGGCGTTCGTCGAGGATGGCCACGAACACCACGTTCTTGCCTCGGGCATGCTGCAGGTGGGTCAATGCGCCGACCATTTCCTGACCGAGCAGGCCATAGGCGGCGCGCAGATCAGGCTTACCGGAACGGTCGCTGACGGCACCCGGCTGCGTTTTGCACCACGCAAAGCACTGGCGGGACAGTTGTGTGATCGAGTCCAGGAAGAAGGTCTGGTAGCGGTCGAGCTGCGACGGGTCGCCGAACCTCTCGACGACGTGATCAAAATGCGCCTGCGAGAACGCCGACTCCGGCGGCAGCGACTTGTCCGGGCCTGCGAGGAACACGAAGAAGTCGCGCGATTCCGGCCATGACGCCGGACGGATGGTGTCGCCCGGCCAGTCGGCCACGGCCAGGTCGCCCGCCTCGATGTCGAGGAACAAGGTGGTGGCCGGGTCGAGGTCCTTGAGCCGGGTGGTCTTGCCGATGCCGGACTTGCCCAGCATCAGCAGCTTCACGCCCTTGCGCTCGGCCAGGCGCTGCTGCGCCGAAATGATCGGGAGGGACATCACGCCACCTCCTTCAACTGCTCGGCGACCGCCGGATTCCAGAGAATCTGGTAGCCGCTGTGGCCGTTGCGTGAGTACGGCATGGCCTCGGCCCAGGCTTCGCCCGCCTCGGTCAGTTCCCATTCGTCACGGTCGTTGCGGAATTGCAGACCATGATCCGCGAGGAGCCGATTCGTGGCCTTGGCAGACATGCCGAGCGTCTTGCCGAGCTGGGTGGCGTTGAGCGAGCAGATCGGTTCGTTGGCGGCAGGCAACGCGCGGCGCAGCACCTCGGTGGTCAGGCCGGTGTTCTCCTGGATGCAGGTCAGCGTCGCCGCCATCGCAATGCCGGTTTTGACGCCGGGCACTTTGGCGACCGCTTCGCCGATCAGCAGGATGGCGCTTACGCGGTCGTGGGTCGGCGCGGGCAAGGCGGCCATCGTGCTGGTCGCGGAATACGCGCCGGTCTTGCGGATCGCGGGCAGCACTTCGCTGGTCACCCAGCGTTTGAAGCGTTTCGCCGCTTCTTTCGTGCTGCCGAGGATCAGGGCGTAGAGGCCCGATTCGTTGACGTAGTTGGCACGCTGCGGGCGGCCCAGTGCGTCGATGATCTCCAGTTTCTGGAGGTCATCGGCATCGACGTGGGACTTGATCGCCTGGGACGGATTGACCATCTCCAGCGCATCGCAGACATCGCTGGCGTTGAACCACGGCAGGCCATGGTCATCGACCTGGACGCGCACCGCGTGCGCTTCAAACTGGAACGGAATGATCGCGCTCATGATCAGCCCTCCCACGAAACGTCGGCGAGGCGGTCGGCCCCACGCGCGGCGCGCTTGCGCATCTCGGCGTGGAGTTCTTCCAGCGCGGTGCGGCGGCGACCGAGCGCCAGAGATTCCGCGTTGGCCGTTTGGATGGCGAAAGCCAGTTCGTCCACCGTGGCGTTGTCGAGCGCGACGATGACTTCCTGGCCGTCCGCGCGGCGATAACGAATCTCGTCGGGAAGGTGTTCGCCATAGAGGGACGGCAGCTGCTTGCGCAGCGAGGTGATGATGCTGGTGCTCATGGTCATTACTCCGAATCGAGTGAAAGGGTGAAAGATGGTTTGCCGGAATCCACGGTGCGGGCGACGGCGAACTGCTGTTGCAGCGCCGGAGGCCAGTTCGTGAACCGGGATTCGGAAACGGAGAGCTTGACGTCGAGGTAGCCCTCGACCTTTTCGCCCGAGGCCACGATGCGCTGGGCGATTTCAGCGAGTTGCTTCTGATCCCAGCTGACTTTCTTGGGCATCTCGAACTTCAGGTGCAGCGGGCCGTCGCTGATGTGGGCGGCGCCGAAGTCGCGACCGGATTCACGTAGTGCCGCGCGAGCCTGCTCGCCGTAGCACTGATCCAGCGCTGCGTCGAACTTGGCGCGGGCCTTCTTGAGCCAGTCGATGGCCGCGTCGAGGTTCTTGTCGACCTCGCGCTTCTGCTCGGGCGGCAACGCGGCCAGTTGGCTCACGGACATCTCGGCGATGTCGGCGGGGAAGATGGAGAGATTCGTCATGGCCGTCCCCTCACTGATAGGCCCGAGCGAAGGTCGAGTAGCGCGAGACGCGCCGCTCGAAGGCTTCGACTTCGGAGATCAGGTAGGTGACGCGCGCTCCGAGCTTGCAGAAGACGGGCCCGAGCTGTTCCTGCCGCCAGCGGCGCAGGGTTTTGACGGAGAGCCCCCAGCGGGCGGCGAGCTCGTTTTCGTCGAGGGCGATGCGCGTGGCACCGTCCTGACGTGGCCGGGAGGTGTTCCGGCCAGATTGAACGGATGGGACTTGGTTTTGCATTTGGAGCACTCCTTTCGTTGAAGTGCTCCTATTTCCTCGCATATCGGACTGCGGTATTTCGCAGTCTTCCCGCAGAAATTACGCAGGAATTACAACGCCGTGATTTCTAAGCTGAATCCGATTCACTGGCAGGTGCTTGGGCGCGGTCGACGACGTCCTTGATCGTGTCCGAGTCGAAGGTCTGGTAGTCGGGCATGCCGATGTTGAGTTCCCAGAGACGGGGTTTGCTGTTGCCGTCGGCGCCGCGGATGTAGTTCTTCCACTCCGGCGCCCCACGGAAAAACTCGCTCATCGCGCGGATGGTCACATTCGCGGCATTCTCCAGTTGCAGTTTCGTGCATTTCTTCTTTTGCGACGTCCAAGCGTCCACGAGAACTTCGACGGCGTCCACCCATTCCTTCTTCGTGAGCGTCCACGGATCTGGCCACGGGCCGACCAGCAGGGCATTACGGCTGTCTTCCTTGATCAGATGAGGCGTATCGGTAGCCGCCGCCGCATTCTGTCGACGGCGCACTTCGCCTTCGACACGCGAGAGGTCCAGACTAACCTCGTCGTCACCCTCGACCAGAAGAGCATTCACGGGCACCACGATACCCGGTCCGAGGAATCGCCGATGGGAGTCGGCCGTCGTGGTCAGGACGATGGTCAGGCCAAGGTTGGATTGCCGCAGCTCCGCATCCATCTTGTCGGCATGTTTGGGCTCCCACAGGCGCGACACCAGGGCAATGGGGAGTCGCTGGTCGCCCATGCGGTAGTTGCCGAGAACGAATGGCTCGCGCTCGTCGGGACTGAGGGGCTTGTCGATCAGTTGATCCTTAAGCAGCAGGTCGAGCCGCTCGTGCAGATAGGATTTGTCGACCGCATATCGGCAGAGATCGCCTTCGCCGAGATCAAACCGCTCACCGGTCAGGTCGTCCTGCGCCCAGGTGCTGGTGCTGTTCGACTGCACTTTCAACCGGAGGAAACCGGATTGGCCGTCGTTGTCTTCCACCGGTACCGTGATGTGGTCGCCCGGGGTCTTTTTCTTCAGCAGGCCCTTGGCGACGAGATCGGCGGTGGGCAATTGCAGCGTGGTCAGCAGATGACCATCGATTTCGTCCGCAGCCAGATCGAGCAGCTTCATCTCGGCGCGGAACAACGCGATGTCTGCGCCGGCCTTCGCCGGCTCTACACGTTTCATCACGCCGAGCGATGTCAGGATGTCCTCGCCACACTTGCGCAGTCGAGGATCAGGAAAGGTGAGCAGGTTGCAGGATCCGCGCTGCCCGACGGTGATGTCAAGCGCACGCGTTTCCGTTTCGCCGTCGAACCGCACGACGAACGACAGATCCACTTCTTGAATGGAACGACAGGCGGTGATCGGGTTGTGCTCACCAAAATGGTCGCGGGCCACGCGCCAGATGTCATCGTTGTCGGCCAGCGCCAGTGTGATGCTGTGGCGGCTATGACCAAGGGTCACGTTCAACGACGAGATCCAAGCGTCCACGACCAGCGCGCCGATCGCCTTGGCTGCCTTCAGATCGACCTCGTTCTTGAACATGGCCAACTCATAGCTGATGGCGTCCACCGGTTGTTTCGAGAGCGGCTTGTCGAAGCCGATCAGCGAAAACCGGTCGGCCAGTCGCTTCGCCGTGCTCTGCCGGTCGGAGAGCACATGGACTTTGTTCTCGGCAGGGTCATAGACCAGGGTCGCTTCCAACGCCGGGATGTAGAGCAGCAGGTCGCGTCGCCGATCCTTCATCTGACGCAACGTGCGCATCTTTCCGGGGTGGTAGACGACCAGGTAATGAAGCCGGCGTTTGGCGGCTTCATCGCCATCATTCATTTCGAAGTGGATGATTTCGCAGCTTGCCTTGGCCTCGTCGTCCAATTCCAAAATCTCCCCCACGCCTTCGTGGAGTTTCTGCGCGACGTCGTCAGTCCAAACGAAATCACGCCCGTCGCCGTCCCGAACGCTGAAGCCCAGGAATTTTTTATGCCCGTGGAAGTGATGGGTGAGGTAGATGGTTTCGATCTGGTCAAAGATTTTTGGCACCTTGACCCTCACCCAGATCAACCGGGTCATCGCATCGGACGTGCGGTCAAACGTATCGATTTCGGCGTGCCCCTCGAACTCGATGGCCGCGTAGGCGTGTTCGAGCATTTCCTCGGTACGGAAACGCGCCAATTGCAGGAGGCGCACGGCTTCCTCGTCGGCAATGGCGATGGCTTCCGGTTTGACGGATGACAGGGTGTCGAGCAGCGTCGATCGAGCGACGTCCTCGGGTTTTGATGCATCCAGTACGCCGAGGAATGCGAACTTGTCGACTTTGGAGAGCTGAGCGATGGCGGGCAGCGTTGCCGATCCGATCAGTTCGACGAGATGCTTACCGTTCTTGAGGGACTTCTTGGCCACTTGTTACTCCTTAACAATGCCGTGTGGCCTGCCTCCCATGAAGTGGCAACGCCGCCAGCGTTACGACAGTCATGGGATGATCCCCATCCGAATCTTGGTCTTGATGCTCGACAGCCAGTCCTCGCGGTACTGCAGAGCGAGCGCATCGAGATTGACCCGGCCAACGCCCGCCTTGCGGGCCAGATCCTCCAGCGACACTGTGCAGTCGAGCCAGCCGAGACCATGTGACGCCACCAACGCCGCCTTGTCGGCGGTGGTAACGACGATGACCGCCGATGGCAGCAGCTTGTTGGAGAACAGCCACGCGAGAAGGTGTTTTTCGCCGTCGTCGAGCGTGCCGCAGGAAGGATGGGCGAGCACCAGGGAGACAAGCTCTTTGCGCGTCACCAGATGTTCGCCCGCGAGACCCGCCCTCAGGTCGGCGGGAGGAACCGTGACATGGCGAGGATCACCGGGGTTGCCAGTCAGCGTTTCCTCGACGCATTTCTGAACGGTCTCGATGGCGAAATGGCTGCTAATCGCAGTCCAGCAGCCGGTGCGGAAGGATTCGAGGATGACATTGGTATCAGCAAAGACTCGGTTTTTCGGCATACGGTCCGCACCTCAAAGCTCGAACGGTGCGGGGAGATCGTACTGAGCGAATAATTCGGTCAGACCGCCTAGTCCCAGACCCATTGCCTTTGCGGCCTTGCGAGCCGATAGGCGTCCGTTTTCCAGAGCCTCATGCAGCATTCGCACGAAGGACATGGAGAAACGTTTGGGTGGGCCCGACACCGATGGTCGCTGTTTCTCCTGGGAGAGCGCGCGACGGGTGTCGTCGTTGATGAGCTTGAGGTTGAACAGTCGCCATGCCAGCGCCACCGGCGCGACACGCAGCAGCGCTGCGACTTCGCACAGGTGGGCGATGTCGTCTTGGCGATTGCCATCGATCAGTTTGTTCAGTGAGGCGCGCGGCATCAGCAGGGCAGCGGCGAAGTTGTTCGCCAGCTGTTCGATGCGTTTCCCCTTGTTGCGCTCCTCGATGGAATTCGATTCCCGGTGGTCGGGCTTCATCGCATCCCAGGTCAATGCGTGGAACAGCTCGTGCGCCAAGTCATAGAAGCGACGCGCCTCGGTTTCGTTCCGGTTGATGAGGATGACACCCATCTCTTCGAGGTGGCAGGTCGCGCCAGAAATGGATTTGCCGTCGTCGGCTTCCACCGTGTCGACGAATAGCACTGGAATATCGAGCTCGCGCTCGAGCTTGTCGATCAACAACTCGGCCGGAATCACACCAAGGTCGAGTTCGGCGACCAGACTCTCGGCGCGCTCCTGGGCATCCTCGAACGAGGACTGCGCCGATAGGCGCAGGGCGCGCTTGAGCACGCTGGCCCGACTGTCCTGCTGCTCACGCAGCCAGCGCAGCAGACCGATCCACTGACCGGCCTTGAGCTCGAACCCGTCCAGACTGTCCTCCGGCACCTCGGGCGCTGCACGCCACGAGAACTGTGCCTCGCCAGCAACGGCGAACGGATCGATGAAAAACTCGATGTCGCGGTCCAGCAGGTCGGAAAGCGTCAGCATCTCGTCCGGCTTGAGGGCGCGCTTGCCGTTTTCGATGTCGGAAACCGTCTGGCGGTCATTGAGGCCGATGCCTTGAGTGAGCTGATCCTGCGTCCAACCCTTGGCCTCGCGCGCCGCTTTGACGCGGTAGCCGATCAGCTTGTGCGAGATTTTTTCGAGCATGGCAGTCACCTCCTAAACCCGCATTCTAGTCTTGCTGACTGGCGAACGCAAGATATTCTTGCAAAAAAGCAGTCGCAAGTTCATCGATTGCCCTGCGTTGCCATCCTCTTCGGATGATCAGGCTCACTATCCCTGACGGTTGCTATTCCCCGGAGCCGTTATGAAGAACCTCAAACTCGCATCTCCCTCGGAGATGACCGCCAGCTCCCGCGCTGGCGAAATCACCGCCATCCTTGCGGCCGCCATCGTCCGCACCGTCGTCGCAGGAGCGCCAAAACAGAGAGAAGTTGGCCTTGGCTTCCTGCCCGACCAGCGCGTTCATACAACCCCCTATCAAGAGGAGGTGTTGTGATGAACGAGAAACAAGCATCCGTCGCCGCACGGATCGCGGAGCTGTCCAGCCTGCCCATCGCTGAGCTCTGGCCCGTGTGGGATCGGTACTTCAGCAGCCGCCCCATCAACCCTAACCGCTCCTTCATCGAGTCGCGCATCGCCTATAAGATGCAGGAGGAGGCCTTCGGCGGTCTGGCGCACAACACCCGCCAGCGCCTGGAGGCCATCGGTGCCAAGCATTCCAAGATCAAGCTGCGGGCGCGTCCGCGCGACATCCACTTCGCGCCTGGCACCGTGCTGCTGCGCGAATGGGGCGACCGTGAGCACAAGGTGGCGGTCACCGCCGATGGCCTGTTCGAATACGAGGGCAGCACCTTCAAGAGCCTGACGGCTGTGGCCAGGCAGATCACTGGTGCCCACTGGTCGGGGCCGCTTTTCTTCGGTCTGAATGGCAAGGGAGGTGCGCAATGAGCGACGCCACACCGATCGCCTTTCCCAAAGCCCGCAAACGCTGCGCGGTTTACTGCCGGGTGTCGTCGGACGAGCGCCTTGACCAGGAGTTCAACTCCATCGACGCGCAGAAGGAGGCCGGCCACGCCTACGTCGCCAGCCAGCGGGCCGAAGGCTGGATTCCGGTCGCGGACGACTATGACGACCCCGGCTTCTCCGGCGGCAACACGGATCGGCCTGGGCTGCGACGTCTGATGGCCGACATCGAGCGCGGCCAGATCGACATCGTGGTGGTCTACAAGATCGACCGCCTGACGCGCAGCCTCGCCGACTTCTCCAAGATGGTCGAGGTGTTCGAGCGCCACGAGGTGTCCTTCGTCTCGGTCACGCAGCAGTTCAACACCACCACCTCGATGGGGCGGCTGATGCTGAATGTGCTGCTGTCTTTCGCCCAGTTCGAGCGTGAGGTCACCGGCGAGCGCATCCGCGACAAGATTGCGGCGGCCAAGCGCAAAGGCATGTGGATGGGCGGAGTGCCCACCTTGGGATACGACGTCGAGAATCGTCTGCTGGTCATCAATGAAACCGAGGCAGCGGTGGTGCGGCGTATTTTCGAGGAAATGCTCACCATAGGCTCACCGACAAAGATCGCCGCCAACCTGACAGCCGAGGGCATCACCACCAAGGCGTGGACAACGCAGGATGGCCAGATTCGCAAGGGTGCTCAGATCGATAAAAAATATCTGCACAAAATCCTGCGCAACCGCATCTTCCTCGGCGAAATATCCCACAAGGGTAAATGGTTCCCCGGCGTCCATGCTGCCATCATTGATCCTGGCCTGTGGGGCCGTGTCCACGAGGTGCTGGCCAAGGATTCACATGGGCGCGCGGTGGAAACCAAAATCCGCTCGCGTACCGATGCCTTGCTGCGCGGCCTGCTGTACGCGCCGTCGGGCGAACGGATGTACCCGACCTATTCGCGCAAGAACGGGCGCAAGTATCACTACTACGTGTCCAAATCGGAAAACCGCTTCGGCGCACCGGGTAAGAATTACGAGCGCCTGCCAGCGCCGGAGATCGAGGGCGCAGTGGTGGCCCAGATCCGCACGGTGCTGACCAGCCCGGAGTCGGTCGCATCGGTGGTGCGGCACATTCAGCGCAACAGTGCCCAGATCGACGAGGCCGCCACGGTAATGGCGATGGGACGGCTCAACAACGTGTGGGATCAGTTGTTCCCAGTCGAGCGCCACCGCATCGCCAACCTGATGATCGAACGCATCGACCTCGTCCATGCGGGCGAGGTGCAGGGCATCAAGGTGAAATGGCGGGAGGTCGGTTGGAACGCGCTGATCGATGAGTTCGCCCCGGACAGCATCGGTGCCGAACTGCTGGAGGTCGAAGCCTGATGGACGAGTCGATGGAAACCTTTGTGCCCCTGACGTTCCGGCGCCGGGGCGTCCAGCGCGTGGCCACCGACGAGCGAAGCGTCCACGACGTGACCCTGCTCGACGGCGTGGCACGCGCCTTCTACTGGCAGCATTTGCTGGACACCGGCGCGATGCAGAGTGGTTCTGCCATCGCCCGCGCCGAAAAGCTGCACCACTCGGTAGTCAACGAACTGCTGCGCTTGACCCTGCTGGCTCCCGACATCATCGAGCAGTTCATGGCGGGCAAGCAGCCACGGCGGCTGACGCTGATGTGGTTTCAGCGAAACCGCCTGATGGTGGACTGGCAGGCCCAGCGCCAGCTCATGGCCAGCTTTGAGGAGGATGTGTGAGCAAGAAGCATCGCGGCCACGCCAAGGGCGACCCAGTCACGTATCAGGCGCCGCTGCCTGCTGGCGGCGTGCAGATGGAGACCTTCCTGCCTTGGACGCTGGTGCGGCGTGGCCTAAAAAAGCAGGTCATCACGCCGCTGGACGCGCCGCAGGAGTTCCTGGATGAAGCCCTCCGTGAGCGGCAGGTGCGCGAGATGGCGCAGGAAACCCCCTTGATGCGAGCGCTCGGCCTCGCGCACCACTGGCAGCGCCTGCTGGACGAAGGACGGTTCAGTTCGATGACCGAGATCGCGGCGGCCGAAGGCATCGACCTCGGCCAAGCCAGCAAGATGAGCCGACTGGCACAACTGGCCCCCGACCTGATCGAAGCCATCGCCCTAGGACAACTCGAGGTGGGCGTCAGCCAGCTGCTGCGCGGCAAATTGTCCGTGTCCTGGCCGGCACAGCGAGAGGCGCTGGTCGCGGGCCGGTGCTGACTGGCGTCTACGCCGTCACGCCGCCCGAGGCGGCTTTCGTTGAGTCCTCGAAATCTGCGATTGCTTTTTGCTTGTGCGATGCAGCAAACCGCGGTGTGGCTCGTAATCGATGTTCTACGACGCAAAACGGCCAAGAGCGGTCTGACAACTGTTTTCCGCGGCCGTTTTTGAGTGACTGCTCAACCCTGGAAGCTGCCGAACGACCTACGAGTGCTGATCGGCATAGCAGCCGTTGGGTAGGTGTCGCGAGGTTCGCGCTGCTCGCCAGCCCGACCTTTTGGCTGTTGAACGAAGTCTAGGCGTCCCAGTCCAGGCGCTCGGCGTCTTCGTCGTGCCGCTGTGCCTCCCGTTCGTACTGTTCGGCCAAGTGGTCGAGGGCCTTGGCAGTATAGGGATGCTCATAACTGACCTCCTTGGCCCAGGTGCGGTACTGCGCTGCCTCATGGCGTTCCAAGGCGCCGCCATCGCGCGGCATCCGCGTCGTTACACCCCTTCGGTTGGATTTTCCGACCTCGAAGCCCTCGATCATCACCTTACTGCGGAAGAGATCGAGAGCGTCTCTCACCGGCTCCGCCGGCCAAACTCCGTCGACACCCATCGTAGAGGCCGAAAGCATCTTTCCGATCCGGTTGTCGGCGAAGTCCTCGCGGCCCACGTTCTTGGCAAGAGCCCGAGCCTCTTTGATCCAGGACTCCAGCACCTCGCCGTCGATCGTGCCGTCGTCGCGAGTGCCGGGGATGCGGTTCCAGAGTTCGAGCAGGCGATAGGCCTGGGTGGCGACCGCGCGGCCCTGCTCAGGGTCCGGCGGCTCGGGGTCGACGACTCCGCTCTCCTCGGTGGGTTTGAAGATCGCGCTCAGCATCTGGATGAACAGCGCCGGCCGCTCCGACAGCGCGCGAAGCAGGACCTTCGGCGGACGCCGCGAATGCTCCAACAGCTGAAGGTAGTTCCACTCCAGCGTGACCAGAGCGTTCTCGTCGACGTCGTCGCGTTCGTCAAGCAGCCCAAGGATCTCGGCGACATAGTGCTGGAACATGGTGGCTTCGTTGCTGTCGCCGTCGCCCTCGAAGGGCTGCCGCAACGCTTCCTGCAGTAACTCCACCAACAGATCGGATGCCAGAGGTACCTTATCGCCACGACCGGCCAGCACCAGGGCGTGGCGAGCGCGGCCAACCCCGATCAGCTTGTGGAGGGCATAGCTGACGTCGGCGCTGTCGTCGCTCGTCCAGAAAATGGGCGTGCGCTTCCAATAGGTTGTTTCGATCTCTCCGCCGATCGCGGCGACCTGATCCCACGTCCACCTCTCGACCGGCAGCGCCAGAAGAATCGTCATCAGGGCGACGTCACCCCAATGTTCTTCCCGCGCCTCGGCGATCAGGTCCGCGCGCCAGCCCTTCTCTCGATCTTGAAAGGCCGAGATGATCAGGCCGCGGGCGACGTCCCGTTCATGGGAGTCGTCGCCGCGCACCGCCGCCTCGATTAGGGCATCCACTTCAGCGGCCGGAAGGCCGCTATCATACAGCGCTTTCCCCAGCCACCACGGCGCATCGCTCAGCCGGGCGAGTGCCAATACCCCCGGGATGCCCTCCTTGGCGTAGAGGGCCCGCGCCGCCTTCAGGCGAGCGGCCTCGACATCCCGCTGCTCGGCTTGCCAGCCTTCGGCCGAGGGCTTGGGCAGCTGCACCGCCTGTTGGAAAAGCCAAGCAATCTGCTCCATCTGATCTGCGGGCGCGAAGCGGTCGTAGATGGCCTCAAGGCGGTCTAGCACGAAGTCGGGCAGCCTCCACCCGGCGTCGGGGAACTGCCGGTGGTGGTGCAGGACTCTGCGCAGCTTGTCCCAGAAGATCGCCCGATCATCCTTGTCGGCGATGCGGGGTTCGGTGGACTCGATCGCGTCGAGGACCGCTTCGGGCCCCGGCGCTAGGTCGCCAATCCGATCGAGCAATTGCACCCAGCGCGCGGGACTCGTCCCGACATCCGCCAACAGATGTTCGCTGACCGCTGAGGCGCCCCGGCCAATCAGCGTGTAGGTCACCGACTCGACCTTATCAACGCTGAAGTCCCGCCAGCGCGGCATTGGCGAGGGCGAGGAGGTGTCGTGCCCACGAGGCAAGATGCCGAGCATGAGCTTCCAGGCCGCATCCGACTCCCGTTTCCGGATCAGGTCCAGCGCGCGCAGACGCTCGTCGAGGGTGGCGAATGTTTGGGGAATCCAGAGCAGGTGGATCTCGCGCAGGCTGTTGGCCGGTCCATTCGTATAGCGGCGCGGCTTGACGTCGATAGCGTCCAGGCGGGCCAGAATGTGGGTCACCCGGGGCATCCAGTCCGGCGACCAAGCCAGGGACTCCAGCGCCCACATCAGGTCGGACAGGTGCTCAGCACCGAAGATTCCGCCGTCGTCAGAGCCGAACAGGGCGCTGATCGGTGGATCGTCCTGGTCGAGGCTGTCTTCGACCGCTGACAGGAAGGCTGAGGGCGAAGCCTCGGCCAGGAGGCGGAAGTCGCGGGACAGCGACCACCACCGTCGCTTATCGGCGTTCTGCAGCAGCTTGGCAACGATGGCGTCGGCCCGCTGCTTGGCGTCAGACACGGTGACCACATGGTCGCCCCAGAGGGCAAGGAGGATGAGGGTTTGGCCGATCCCGTGGCGCAGCATCCCCGAGTAGTCGCGGTGGATGCCACGGACCCCGGCCATCCACCGCTCGTTCGGGTCCAGGTCGAACCGCGGGTCCGCCGACCCCAGGACGGCATGGGCGGCGGCCTCGAAGCGCGTGAGGTCCGCCGCTGTCAGATGGTGGGCCAGCAGCAGCCAGGCGTCGGACGGGGACGCAATGCGCCAGGTCGAGCCGACCTTCTGGAGGGGACTATCGAACCTGCCAACATAGGGCGTCAGGGCGGCGATGACCGAGTCGTAGGACGCATCGGCCAACTCCGAAAGGCGTGCCTTGTCGGCTTCGCCGTTCTCGTCCCAACCGCCTGCCAGCAACGCGGCCAGCAGGGCGTGCGGCGGCGGGTCCTCCGCCCATTTGGGCTTGCGGCCGGGCGCCGCCGGGATCAGGCGGCGCAGAACGGCGAGGTTGCGCGCGCTATCGCGCGCCAGGGCCTTGGCGCGCGGTTCTGCGATGCCAGCCGCCGTCAGGGCGCTGGTGATACCCTCCCGCGACGGCCGCTGCAACGCGCGGACCTGTCCGCTCGTTACCGGGCCTTCGTCATAGGCCTGAAGGACGTAGTGGCCGCGTTCGGAAAGGGTGCGCGCAAGGCCCGGTTCCAGCTCGGTCAGCAGGATGATCAGAGGCGCCTGTGCATTGGCGAGCGCGCGAGCGGCCGCTGCGGTGGTCGCCACCAGGCAGCGGGCGCGATAGGGCTTGCTCAGGTCATCGGGCAGCTCGCTCAGCGTGGCGTGAACGAAAGCCACGACTTCGTCGGTGGTGGTGGCCTGCATCGACAGGACCGACGGCTCGGCGCGGAGCCACCGCAATACTTCGGCGGCGTCCTGGTCACGGTCGCTCAGTACCAGATCCTCGGTCAGCGGCCACTGGGTTGCGCGCGACCACTCTTCCCAGATCTCGTCCAGCTCCCGGGTGCCCGACGGGCGTTTGCCCAGACGTGTCGCCAGCCACAGACCGACCGCCGGTGTCTGCTCGATCCAGTGAACCAGGTCGTCGGCGTCGTAGACGCGGACGTCACGCCACGGCCCTTCGGTCTTCCGCGCCCTCGCCCACTCGTCCTTCTGCGGCCAGTGTCGCGGCGTGACGAAGATGTAGGTCGCGGTCGCTGGGTCGATCGGCGTGGGCTTGTCGGTGCGCTTGCGGTAGTCGTCGGCGGCTTTCTGGGGCACGCCGCTGCGCTGGGCGCCAATCTCCCAGCCGGCCACGCCCTGGGGCACGTATTCGCTGGCGACGTCTGCGTCAGTCTGGCCGTCCCAGCCCGGATGCCGGACCCCCTCGTCGGCCGGGAAACGGAGCCGGGCGGCGGTCCCGTGAGTGGCTCGGATCAGGAAGGCCAGCAGAGTCGGCAGGCTGACGGCGCCGTCCGTGCGGTTGGCCCAGTCGGACAGGTCCTCGGCGCTCACCCAGCGGACTGGCACGCCGGAGCGGTTGGACCGGGTGACGATCGGCACCGCTGGGCCGATCACTGCACCGGTGGGCAGGAAGCGGATGCCGGCGCCCTCCAGGGCGGCGCGGATGGCCTGGGCGTTGTTGGCGACCGGGGTCCGCTGGCCGCGCTCGAAGTCGGCTACCGTCGAGGTGGCCACTTTCGCTGCCTTGGCGAGATCCTGCTGGGACCAGGCCAGGAGCGCGCGTGCGGCCTTGACGTGCTGGGGGGTAAGATCGATTGGAGAACTGGATGAGATCATAATCATACAAAATATATGACATCAGTCGAAATTTTGCAATTATTCTCTTTTTTTGTCGATAACAGATAACATCATGACCGAATGTCATAAAAATTATCGCGGCCGCGCCCTCAGCCTGACCCGAGCGCGAGGAATCGCGCGCGCAGGACTTCAAGGCGGCCGGCATCCCGTTGGTCTATCTTAAGCGCTTGATCGACGCCGGCGATCTGGTACGGCTCGGGCGCGGCCTCTTCGTGTCTGCCGCAGACTCGGTCGCACTCGCTGGGCTGACGAAAACAACAACCCGCAGCCCTCAAACCCGCGCGGATGAATAACTTCGAGCCTTGAATACCCAAGAGGGCCGCAGAGAACAGAGAGAGAAAAACGGCGGAATGTGAGCCGGAAACGGCCACTTCGGAAGGTGCATGCTCAAGAGAGAAAGGCCGGAAACCGCGCCAACACTGGCGTTTCTGGCAAAAAAAATCCCAACCGGATAAGGGTTGGGATTTCACATTATGGTGGAGGCGGCGGGAATCGAACCCGCGTCCGCGAATGATCCGCAGACGGTTCTACGTGCGTAGCCGGACTATTTTGATCTCATCGCGCGCTTAGCCGTCCGACGGGCCGACGCGCGACCAGTCA
>JAEHJW020001810.1_pt1 | contig 48672 bp, 65 predicted proteins | sample 9271431 | NCBI WGS metagenome assembly JAEHJW02
CTGGGAGTCCAGCCTGATGGATGTGCAGACCTTCCAGCGCATCAGGGATATACGCGGCGACATCGGTCTGCGTCTGTCAACCGGGCGCGACGTGCCTACCGGCGAGATCGGCAGGCTACTCAATGCTTGTATCCAGGATGAGACGGCGGCTGGACCACGGGACGTGGCGATTATTGCGGTCATGGCCGCCACAGGCCTGCGCCGTGCGGAAGTGTGCGCGCTGCATACCAGCGGTGTGGACCTGCAGGGCGGATCGCTACGGGTGGTCGGCAAGCGTAATAAGGAACGCACCGGCTACATCGGTGCCGGAGCGCTCGAGGCGCTGCGCGATTGGATGACCGTTCGCGGGGATCAGCCCGGGCCGATATTCTGCGCGATCAGCAAGGCTGGCGTCCTGCGCCATGAGAAACAGCTCAGCACGGTCACCATCAATCGGATGCTGGAGAAGCGGGCGGACCAGGCTGGGATCCGGGACATTACCCCGCATGATTTCCGCCGGACGTTTATCAGTGAAATGCTGGACGCCGGCGCGGATATCGCGACAGTGGCGGCTATCGTTGGCCACGAGGACGTGAAGACGACGGCGCGATACGATCGGAGAGGCGAGCGGGCGAAACAGGCTGCAGCGACGCTGGTGAATGTGCCATATAATAACCGGCGAGGAAAGGGTGCCGGGAGACCGACGGTGCAGCAATAGTTTATACAGGGCGCTACGCCCGTCGCGTCCGCCTAAAACTACCGTTACTTATCGTCAACATTCGCCGCTCTGAAAAGGGCGGCGAATTGCGTTTTCGGGCGGTATTCAACGACTTTCTCGGCGTCCAGGTCTACGATGATGGCGTCGAACAGTTCATGCAGGATATCGCGCTTCTCCGCGCGCTCTGCGCCATGCCACAGCGCCACGGCGTCGTTCAACAGATCCATCGCCGCCTGAATATCGGTCTGCTCCGGCACCTGCAGGCCGGAGATCCGCCCGGAAAGCTCGGCCTTGCGCTGCTGGTATTGCTCAGGCGTGTAGTCGCCCATCTCGAACAACATCTTGGCCCGCTCGAGCTGGGCCTGGATGCGTTTGCGCTCTGCGAGCACGGACTTCGCCTGGTCGGCGTGCGTGGCCATCTCAAGCGCGCGGCGCTTGATCTCATCGGTCCATACCAGGCCGGCCATGTGCTCGTCGATCTGCGCTTCGAGCACGGACTCGCGTATATAGGAGCGCTCCGACGCGCACGGCATGCCGCGATCATGGGCACTGCAGCGGTATTTGGGCTTCTCGTAGATGCTGGAATGTGCGCGCAGAAGGCCGCCACACCCGGCGCAGCGGGCCAGATGGTTGATAAGGTAGATGCGATTAGGCTTGACGGCGCGCCCGTAGCGCTTGCCGCTGCGCTCGATCCTGATCCGCTGGCAGCGTTCCCAGGTTTCCTCATCGATTATGGGTGTATGAGCACCCTTGAACCACTGTATAGCCTTCTTGGAGTTGCGCGGGCGCTGCGCCTGGGTGTAGACCGGTGTCAGACCGCGATAGGCGACAAAGCCGGCGTAGAACTTGTTTCGCAGGATCGCCGTCACGGTGTCCACGCTGAATGGGTTTCCGGAATTCGTTCTATAGCCGTGCGCCTGAACGATCTCAGTCACCTGGCGGATCGTGTACATCTCGGTCTTGAACAGCGTATAGATCAACCGAACGGCCTCGGAGTTATCCGGCCGCGGGATCAGGTCCCCACCCTGCTTCTGGTAGCCGGTCGGCGCGATGCTGCTGTTGCTCTTGCCGCCGAGGGCGCGGGCACGCTTACCGCGGGATGTTTCCTGCCTGATCTTGGCCAGCTCGTAGCTGCCGACGATTACGCGCAAACTTACGTCGAGCTCGCCGGATGGTGTGAGCGTGGTGATCGGCCGGCCATCCTCGAAGATGCGCTTGCCGTTGTCGAACTCGATGGAGCGCAGATGCTTGATGTCGTCGGGGTGGCGGGTGAAACGGGTGACGTTCCAGATCCACAGCCCGTCCCACAGGTTATTGCGGGCGTCGGCAACGATCTCCAGCAGCTCGTCGCGGTCCGCTATCCCGGCGCTGACGCCTTCCTGCCGGTAGGTGCGGATGATGCTGTGTCCTTCATTGGCCGCCCAGGCCTTTCCGCGTTTCTCCTGGTCGTCCAGCGACCAGCCATATTCCACCTGCATATCGCTGGAGACACGCAGTGCGAGTGCTATTCGCATATCAGTGCGCGGTCTGGCGCTGGATGATGCGCGCCAGCACCTGGCACAGATGGTCTATAGACGCATCCTGTGGCACCCGGCGCGCCGGGCGGACCCGGTAGCGATCAAGCAGCTTCTGAACCGTCATCGACGATCTCCTGAAGGTCTTTGAACTCACTGGGCATATCCGTCACCGGGACGATGGCCACGTCGCCCAGCGGTCGTTGTTCGACGGTGCCGTCTTCGTGCCGGATGGTGAGCACCGGCCGGCAAGCGCTGGGGACCAGCAGCATCGTCGCCGCATTCCCTAACATGCTGAATAGGATGTCTTCTCCGAGTCGTGTCATTCTCACCTCTCGCGACCAATTGGTCACATCAAACTTTCTCAATCTCCCTTGCGTCTCGCACGAACTGCTCACCGGCGAGCGTGATCTTGCGACCTTTTGCCGTAACGGTCATGTATCCTTTCAGTAACAACCAGGGCTCGATGTCTTCTGACACCCGCAGTTCGTCTACGTCAAACAAAGACGCCTTCAGGATCGACTCGCCAACCGCGCGCCCTTCGCGTAACAATGTATCGAGGTAGCGTAGATCGTCGCGGGTAGCGCCGTTGGCGAAGCGGATGCCCCGGCCGTGCATGACGCGCCGCACGCAGGCGTCGATGTCGCGCGCGTCGTCGAGCAGTATCTCCTCCTCGATCTCCTGCGCCATCGTGAAGGCCTGGCGCGGCACCAGGCGCGAGCAGGTAGCGATCTTCTCGACGGCACCGGCTGGCATGGCCGGGAAACGGTCGCGCACCATGGTCTCGACCTCGGCGGCGGTATAGCGGCGCAACTGTATCTCGATGCAGCGCGAGCGGAAGGCGCGGTCAAGATCGGCTGGTTTGGTGGTCGCGAAGATGAAGGCGGCCTGGCGCACGATGGCCACGCGCCGGCCGTGCTCGCCGTCGAGCAGCATCGTGCGGTCGTCCTGCTCGAGCAGTGTGAGCAGGCCTTCCTGCGTGCGCTCGCTGACCAGGTGAATCTCGTCAACGAACACGGCGAACGGCGGGTATTCCAGCGTCGGCATGCCGGATCGCATACCGCTGCGCTTCGCGCTCATGTCTTGCGCCAGCAGCGCCTCGTCGATCATGTCGAAGAGCTTCTCGCGCGATCTCACGGCGCGGCCGTCCAGCCGGATGAACGGCACGCTCAGCACATTGGTGATCCGGCGCGCCAGTTCGGTCTTGCCTACCGATGGCGGACCGCTGAGCAGAAACACCTTCGACAGCGCAGGCAGTTCGCCCGCCGGCGTGGCAGACAACGCCACGATCAGGCTGCGCTTGATCGAATAACAGGCGTCGTCGTTGCCGATGAACCCTTCAAATGCGGCGTTGACTTTGACACGAGCTTCCAGGACAGCTTCATTCATGGTATGCCCCATTGCGCAGCGGCCAGGTTCGCTCCGGCGGGTCGATCCAGCCCATGTCCATGTACGTGAAGTACGTCAACTCGTCCGGGCAGTTGAGGCGCTCCCCGCCGTACCACAGAAAGCCATCGCGCTGTTTCAGGTAGGACGGCATCAGGCCGCCGTATCGTCGCTCGGTGACCAGCGCCCGCGAGAACGCTGCGTCGCCGGTCCGCAGGGCAAGAATGTTGCCATAGTTGCCCTGCTGGGCAACAAACAGGTCAACGGAGACGCTACCCCGCGTGAATCGCTTGTACAGCGGGCCGTTGCGCCTGAGCATCTTATCAAGCGTCAGGTCGCTGCACTTCAGCAGCTTGCCAATGCGATCTTCGAGCGCGGAGTACTGCTCTTCTGCGCCGAATAGATCGATGGACGCTGCGAAGAGCGGTAGGGCGACGATCTCGATGTCGCCGACGACTGCCTTCTGCCGCCGCACACTGCCAGCGATCTCGATCGTCCGGCAGGCCGGTGTGAGCGTGTCGACAACGTCCTGCGCGATGGTCAGCGCCTCTGCGAGTAACATGAGTCCCCCTATACGCTGCGGTATATCTCGCCGCGGATGATGCGCTGCACGGTGCGGCGTCCGATGCCGAATGTGCGAGCGATGCCGGTGGGACTTCCGCAAGTGCTCAGCCGGCGCACCTGTTCAACCATCTCCAGTGGCAGTCGCGCGCGGCGCTCGCGGGCCGACCAGGTGCGGTCGCGGGCGTTCTCGCGGTTGTCGCCGGCGTAGATGTGTGATGGATTGCAACACCAGGGATTCCCGCAGCGGTGCAGGGCGTGCAGCTCGCCCAGCGGCTGGCCGGAGCCCAGCTCGCAGGCCAGGCGCGACGACGTCATGATCCTATTACCGACGCGGATATGGCCGTAGCCGTCCGGGTGGCGCGCGCCGATCCACGGCCAGCAGGCGTCTGGGCCGGCGCTCTTATCGACGTGTGACCAGAAGCGGTCCGCGAGTGATTTCGTCATTTATTCACCCACTCGTAAACGCCCGGCACCGCCGTGTCTGCCGCGCGCACGCGCCCGTGTCGCTCAAGCGCCTGCACCGCTAACATGGCATTGGCAAGATGCCCATGCGATATGCGGTCGGGACCGACGACCAGAAATTCATGCGCCATATATTCCAGGGCTGTCAGCAGTTCCCTGTTCTGCTCCCGCAGCTTTTCGATCATGGCATCCCGCTCCTGCACGGCGACGAATAGTTCATGCGGCAGTTGGGCAATTGCCCTGCCAAGCCTGTCCTGCTGCGCGTCTTCCAGCGCCTTTCTCGACTGATCGATCATATCCTGCGTAGTCATATTCACTCTCATGGTGCCTCAGTCGGGTAGCGTCTGGATATGTTCGTCGGTAATCCAGCGCAGGATCGCCTGTGCCTCGTAGTCGGGCGCCAGACCGCTTGGCTGGCAAGCACCAGGGCTCCAGCGATGATCATTCCATAGCATGAGTGTGCCAAGTTTGGTTCTGGTTCGATACACGCCATCGCTGCCGCGCTGGGCGTCCAGCACGACCTCTGATGCCTTTGCTTCCTTCGGACTTTCTGTCATATCTATTCTCCGCGTAGCACTCCGCCACGGGGCAGGTAAACTGGTTTACTTGGCATGTTTTGCGTCTGCCACAAACACCCAATTCACCTGGTTGACCTGCCGCATGATTCCGGCGGCGGCGAGCGTCTCAAATGCGCTGACAAAGGTGCTCAAGTAAAAGTGCTGGTATGTGCCATCGCCTATACCGCAGGTCTGACGCACCATGCTTGTCAATGCGTCGTAGTGATCTGTGCGGGATTCGCTTAATTGCCGCTGCAACTCGCGGGCGATGCGCATCCAGCGCAGTCGCCAGCGTCTCTCCCAGGCTCGTCTGTTGGCTAGATACGCATTCAGACTCGGATAGTTCAGGTTATGCTGCTGCTGCGTCGCTTCCATCTCTGCTATCGCGTCAAGGTCGAAATGCTCCGCCTCAGCAAGCTGCAAGGCGTATACATCATCGACGGTTATTTCTCCTGTTCTGCCTTGGGTGCTCATGCTTCCCCTGATCTCCTTCACGTCGTCCAGGATCGCCCTGGCGAACGCGCTGGCGTTGCGCTGGATGATGTTCATGGCTGTCCGCCATGCGGGAACTCCGACTTCTCTGGCGTGACTTGCGACTTTATGTGCTCAAGTGCCTTTCCGATTCGCTGGGCGGTATAGCCGTCCGGATTAAGCCCGCGCAGGTGGCGCTCCAGCGCTGCGATTACGATGTCATATTCACGGGCAGACAGATCAAACGTGATGGCGGATGTGTTGTGTTCGCTCATTAGCCCAACTCCAGCAAATGGGATAACTCGGCGGGCGCAAACCACTCCGACAGCGGGTCGCCATTGAATCTCACGCCGACGGTCTTGCGTATTCCCTGGCCTGAACGCAGTTCGGCGACGACGCCCTGCGTCGTGCGGTACTGTGACAGGTGCACGCGCGTGTATGCGGCGATGGTTGACCAGCGTATGTACACCTTGTCGCCTTTCTTCCAGCCGTTGTTGCCGTCTTCTTCCACGGGCAGCGACTTGACGGCTGCCGGTTTGCGATGGTGTGAGCGTTTCGCCGGCGCCGCCTTAACCGGCTTCGCCGCTGGAGCGATGCGCTCCATGTGAATCATCAGACCGCGCTGGAGCCAGAATGTAATGGTCTCGTCGACCAGGGTGTGCTGTTCGGGATCGTCCTGGATCATGGCGATCTGACCGCTGCCATTCGATGCTATGAATCGGTTCATGTCGATCTCCTTAGGCATGCCGGTCGCCGCGCCAGAGCGCGGCGACCGGCATGCGAATGTCTAGATCAGCGGTTGCTGCCCCAGGGCGGCCCGCATTTCGTTGTAGATGCGGTTGGCGAGTTTAATGGCATCGGGATCGGGATGGTTGTACCCATCGTCGCCCTGGCGCGGCTTGATGATCAAGTCCTTGATCGCCAGCAGGTATGGGTGCGAGATGTCCGGGAAGTGGTCATGCCCCGTCAGATACAGGGTGAACATCTTGCGCTTCTGCTCGTCCTTGCCGCAGGTCTCGTTGACGAGCACAAACAGGAACTTGGCCTGCTTCTCGGAGACGGTGCGCTGCTGCTCAGCGTAGTTATCGGCCAGTGTGTCCAGGTTCGACTTCACGGCCTCCAGCTCATCTGACAGCTTCAGCGGCGCATCATCTTCCACTTCGCTCTCGGCCGGCTCGGCCTGAGCGTGCTCATAGGCGTCCTGCTGCTGCTTCGCTTGCGTCTCGGCTGGATATGCATCGCCTTCGATGAATCCGTCGACCGGCGGATGCGCCTGCATCTCCGTGTCGTGGATCACGCCATCGGAGTCGATCAGGCTCTCCATGTCGTTGCGACCGAGCAGCCTCTGGGCGCGTTCGTGAGAGAACGGGGACAGCACCTTGGCTTTGGCCTGCGAAAGTTCCTTGACGCGGCGCCGCTGCTCGGTGGTGACCGGGCATATCTTGTTGATGATGGCGATGCGGCCGCGCTTCTGCGTGCGCTCGATGCGCGAGAACTTGGCGTCCATATCCGCCCACTTCTGCTCGGCGGTGCGCGGGTGCTTTGGCGCGTCAGGGCCTGTCTTCGGGTCGTCCTTCTGTTCGTTGAACCGGCAGATGCCATACGCGGTATAGAACGGCGGCTTCGTGCCGAGTTCCTTGACGATCTCCTGCCAGGGCACGCCCCAGGACCGGAGGGCCTCGCCCTTTTCGCGCCAGGAGTCGCGCAGGCTCTTGAGATGCAGGCGCACCTCGATGATGGTATCGCGCTCGTCGAGGTGCATCTTCTCGCGTTGGCTCTGCGGCACGTCGACGTATTCCCACTCGGCTTTGTCGTTGTGGCTTTCGAGCCACTCGTTGAAGTCGCTGAGCACCGACTTGGAAGCATCCATGGCGCCGACGCCGGGGATCATGTAAATCTCGCGGGCGAAGGGATTGCGGTCGCCGATCTGTGACGCGATCGCCAGCCCGTTGGCCTGGTCGGTTGTCATCTTCGTACCACCGGGCAACGCGTTCATGATCGCCATGCGCAGGGCGTCGGTTTCGACCTTTTGGATCGGCGCGTCGCCCAGCGGGATCATCGCGCGTTTGGTGTTAACTCCGTTAACTGTTGCAGCCATCTCATTCACCTTCCTTCTTCTTCGCGGCTTCCTTCGCCGCGATGAACATCTCAGCGTCCTGCTTCGCGCCGGACAGGGTGCCGTCGTCCTGGCGCACGTCGTAAAACTGAGCGATCACCTCGCCGTCGCGGTCAAACACCGACACGCACCCCAGCGATGGCGTCGCGCGTATTTCGTAGTGGCTCATATCAGCACCACCAGGAGAAACGCGGCCAGGATGACCAGGCCGATGATGACGATGCGGCGAGTGCGTCGTTCGGCGCGTTGCCGCGCGGTGTAGTAATCCAGCGTGAGCCGGATGTCGCGCTGCTCCTGCGCCCATTGCGCCTGGCGCCGCAAGCGGGATAGTTGCTCCGGTGTCATCGTGTCCCTTCCCTGTCGTCGCAGTCGCCGGCGACTTTCGCCATGGCGAATACGATGCCGTAGATGCCGGCCAGGATCAGCAGGCCGGCGATGCATATGAGCGCGTTCATTGCTGCACCGCCTCGTAGACGTTGTAGTAACTGCCCAGGGCGGCGCGGATGCGCTCGAGCTCGTCGACCGGCGTGTAGACGAACATGCCGAATTCGTTGCGCTGGTCGCGCGCGATGGAGGCCACCCGCCCCAGCGCGCCGCGCTTTGTGCGGGGATACTCGATCTTGATGACGACGGTCTGCCCGGGCGCCGGCATATAGACCAGCGCGCGCAGATCGACATTGAGCGCCGCCGACAGGGCCTCGGCTGACATATCCACGAGCCGGTCGAAGCGTGCTCCGACCTCGGGCGATGCCGGCGGGAGCGGCGCCGCATGGAGCACGTCCCAGGCCGCCTGCAGGCGGCCGACCAGGTCTGCCGGGGCGCCGATGAATTCCAGGTAGTTGGTCAGGGTATTGCGTGTCCTGCACCCTGTCCACGTCTTGCGTCCGCCGTATGCTCCCATTCTGTTATGCCTCCTCGTGTTGTTAGTGCGCATATCTCTTGGCAGTTCCATGCGCTAATTAAGCAGTAGTAACATATTATTACACCACAGGGTAGTTGTCAATCACTTTGAGGAAGTTGTTTATACTTTGATTTGAACTGCCATGCCAAGTACCAAAGATAATGACAACCCCTTTGTCGAATGGTTGATTGCGCAACTCACCGAACGGCGGTGGTCTGAGGCTGATTTGGCTAGGGCAGCGGGGGTTTATCAATCCGCTATATCATCGCTATTAAGTCGTGAGAAAGGTCTAGGGGTTGATACGGCTAAGAAAATAGCCGTAGCACTGGGGGTCTCGCAGTACGAGGTTTTTCGCATTGCCGGCCTAATCGACGAGGAGCTGCTGGATGATGTCAAAGCGGCAAAGGAATATCTTCGATTACTCGCGGCCATTAAGGACGACGATGAACGCCAGGCAGCCATCGATACTGTTGAAACTATTCTTCGACGTACCGCAGAAAGGCGCAAGACTGATACGTCAAAGCGTTCAGGCCGCACGTCTGCTGCTAGAAGCGAGACGTGACGGAACGCTGTCGCTGATCGTGCTGGTGCTGCGGGGGCAGCCGTTCGAGGTGGACGAGGGGAATCGGTTGTGGGTCTATCCGGAATGAACCTGATCCTGCGCGATTGGGTTATATGCGACAGCCGCGGTACAGTCAAGATAATCTTGATCGGCGGATGGGAATAAGCGGCTACATCAATGCTGGATAAAATATTCAGATCGATATTCGGCGGTGGCGCCAAAGAGAAGCCGAAGTTTTATCCCACTCAGGTTGTCGGCGAATCTTTCCACCGCGCTGAATTACTGAAGGTTACCGGTTGTCCGCCTAAAGACGGGTACCGGCGAGAGTTTAATGCACGGTTGGTGCCGGAAAGAAACAACAAACACGATAAGAATGCGGTACGTATAGAGATCAACGGGCTGCCAGTCGGTCACCTTGGTCGGGCGGATGCAAAGACCTATCGTGCCCGCAACGGTGGAGAGAAAGCCAAGTCTATACAATGCAAGGCACGTATCATGAGCAGCGGTACAGACTACGGAGTTTATCTGGACATCAGTCTAGAAAAACAGGAGTAAAAATGTTATGGGCAATCCGGTAGTAGTCGTCAATCAGTCGCGCGGGCCGGGATGCCTGATCCGCATCCTGTGGTTCCTGTTCCTCGGTCTTTGGCTGGGCGCCATCGTGACGGTGCTGGCCTGGGGCTTGATCGTCACCATCATCGGGCTGCCTCTTGGATTGTGGCTGTTGAACAGACTGCCGCAGATTATGACGCTCAGCCCGGCCAAGCAAGGCGTCGGCGTCACGATCATCAACGGAACCACCGTCATCAGTACGACGTCGGTTCCGCAACACGGCTTCCTGACGAGGGCGCTGTATTTCCTGGTTATCGGCTGGTGGTTCAGCGCCGTATGGCTGATCCTGGCGTGGTCACTCGTCGCGCTGATCTTGACCATGCCGCTGGCGTTCTGGATGTTTGACCGCGTTCCGCAAGTGACGACACTGGCAAGACGATGAGCGAATTGATCTTTGTCGTCGAAAAGTCACCCGTTCGGTGAGGAAGACTGCAAAGCCTAGACCACTCCACCGCCCCGCGTTAGTGGGCGGGGTTATTTGGCGCGAAGCCCCCTAAAGGGTTCTGTTACACATCCCGCTCGGGTGAGCGGGATTTTTGTATCGCTCACCGCTACTCTGTAGTGATTGACAATTCCCCTATGGTGTATTACCATGTTAGCACTCGCTTGCGACGCGAGTAAAGGAGTTGCCATGGAAATGACATCAAATATCGCCATCAAGCACCCGAAGATCGTTGTGCCGCCACGATCAACCGGCTCTCAGAAGCTGAGCATATCCCTGAAGGCGAAACAGATCACCTACATCAAGCGCAAAGCGCGCGAAAACAACAGCAACGTCAGCCAGGTGATTCAGACGGCAATCGACGTGATGGAATCACTGGATTCCGAAATGGATAGAGAAGTCGTGCAGGAAATATAAGAAGCCGGTACGAGGAACTGCCAAGAACTCCGTACCGGCTTGAGGAGGTCTTGCTGTCAAGGCTTGACCTGTACCTCAATCATACCAGCGCAGGAGTTCTAAGGCAATAAGCATGGGTGAATAGACTGTGACAACTGCAACAATTGGTCTTGGGGCTATAAAAGCGTATTTGGTATTGCACATTCTGGCTGTGCGTGCCGGCAGTGACTATGCGCCGATTGATTATGAGCAGATTGCCAGAATCACCGAATTAAGCACTGCGAAAGCACAGGATGCAGTAAAAGAACTTTCGATAACCGGCTGGGTAAAACCCGTTAAGTCAGGCATCGTATACGGCCCATTTCCTCGCCCGGAACCACGCACGAAACCACATCTGAACTATGGCCCGGAATGGCCCATGATACGCGAAGCCATTCTTGAACGCGACAATAAGCAATGTAAAGGGTGCGGGAGCACTACCGATCTGATCGTACATCACATCTGGCCATTTAGAGACTGGGGAACTCACGATCCCTCTAATCTGATTACCTTATGCTCGAAATGCCATGCACGCACTCATAGACGATTAGGCAGATAAGCCTTATGGGAGAGTACAAACCTACACGGGCCAGCAGTATTCTCAACGAACTTGGGAAGATTGCACGCTTTGTGCGTTATTATCCGGCCATTGCCGACACGTTACGGCCCTATGCCGAGGCATCACGCGGGAGCGGAGCGGGGTTCAGCGCGGACCGTGCAGCTATCGTACTGGTGCGGGCGATGGAGTTAACCGGCACAAGCACGCTGCCAGAGTGCTGGGGGACCGATTGGTTTGAGAAGTCCGATACACAATTTGCGGCGGATGTAGGGATGGGATTATACGAGTTCCGCGCGGCTCGGTCATTTCTGACCGGTGGCGGAATACGCCTCATCATAAGGCGCGATCTGCGCAACCCAATCCGCACACATTACAGGGCCGACTTCGACCGCATCGAGGCGTTTCTTTCGCCCGCGGTAGCCGGCTACGGACAACTCGTCTTGATCGATCATCCACCCTGGTTAGGAAAAACCCAACCCGAGGTGAGGAAAAACCCAACCCGAGGTGAGGAAAAACCCAACCCTCCATTAGAAAACACAGAAAAACAGAAAGAGGAGGGGGGCGCAGCCGCGCCAGTTGTCCATCCCGCAATTCAGGCGTTTTATGAGGCGACCGGCGAGAGATTCTGGCCACAGGCCGGTTTGATGAAGATCATCATTGAGAAAGTTGGCGATGATCCGGAGCGCATCAACCTGTGGAGACGCATCAACGAAGCGCGGTTGCGGCGCGGGGAGCTGCTGATGAATGTCGATAAGTCGTTCGCCTGGCTGGATGCCGGCAAGGTGCCGGACCCGGCGAAGGTTGCGATGCGACCAAATGTTCGTAAATCTGCCACGCAGCGCCGGCCGCAAGTGCCGGACTCGACCGAAGGACAGCGCGAGGCGGCGCGAGAGGAAGCGCGCAAGAGAATCGCGGAGCGCGCGGAACGGCGCGCCAGGGAGGCAACAAACGATGGCGGGGGGAAGTGACAACCGGCATACGCAGCGCGTGCTCGTAGAAGCACCGGCGGAGATCGTGAGCGAGATACACGACAACGCGGCAGTGCTGCACGACTGGGCGCGGCGGGTGCATCCGCGCGTGCAGTTCTCGGCGCAGGCGGCAATAGACGCGATGGAAGCGCTGTACGCCTACTGCCTGCTGTTCAGGATCGGATGGAAGTGATGCAGCACCGCTCGATGGCGCCAGTGCGATTGTTGAGCGGCAAGTATCCGTGCGCTTGCGTGCAACCGATTATTGCATGGTCACACCGTGGTTTTACAGCCGGACCGTCATAGATATGGGCGGCGGGAGCCGGAGCGACATCGCGGCGTGGACGGCAGCCGAGTTCTGGTTCGTTCTGGTGGAGAGGCGCCACCGATGACCTGGGAGTCACTTGTCGCCGGGCTGCCGACCGCAGCGATGTTTCTGGTCGGCGTTATCTGCGTCGCCGCAGTGGTGGCGATTGCCGTAAGGTGGGCAAACCATGACACCCATAAATAAGGTGGTCAGCGCCTTCGCGCTGACCGCTGGCGTCCTGTTCGCCGCATTCGTCATGTTATGGATCATCACGGGCGATGCGCGGATAGCGGCGACCATCGTCGTGTCCAGCACGCTGACGGTGATGCTGCTGGGCGTGGGCTGGGCGGCATCGCACCTGTCACATATGGCGCGGCAAGCTGATCCGGTCATAGATGCGCCGTATGCGGTAACCCCCATGGGGCCAGCGCAACTGCCCGCGCCTGAGCCGCAAGCGCCGCGCTTCCTGCGCCAGCCGGACGGCGTTATGGTCAACCGCGACGTGCTGCTGAAGGACGCCGCGAAGATACTGCGCCTGCGCGATGCCGGTTTCCCGGCGCCGCGGCGAAACCTGATCGAGACGCACCTGGGCACGACGGACCACGAACGCATCCGCCGCGCGATGGATTACCTGGCGGCGATCGGCGAGGTGACGCCGGCGGTCGACGGCGGGAAGCGCGAGTGGATCTCCCCTGCCGAGGTCGACCATGACTAGACCGGCTACGGCGTCGGCAGGCAGGGACGGCAGGCAGGACTGGGGCACGGCGCTGCAAAGCACACCGGCACTTTTTGGCGGGGGAGTGGGACAACCCGGTGGCAGCACGTTGACAACAGGAGGCACGCCGGGATGAGACGCCCATCAACGCGGCTGGCCGTGTCGACCGAAGCGCGCGACGCGGCCAACGGGATCGCGAAGGCCATGCAGCGTGAGCAGCGTTACACGGTGGATAAGCTGTTGATTACCGTGTGGAGGATTGTGCAGAAGTCCAAAGCCAAGGGGATGACGCCGATACAGATCGAGCAGGCGATTTTTGGCAAGGAGGAATGATGCCAGCCTGCGCGGCAAGGACCGAGTGGCAGGAATTATGAAGATTATGAATACCGAATTTTTCGCAGCAGACCTGCTGGGCATGGCGCTCCCGCGGGCAGGCGGCGTCGATGGATTGGGAGAACCGGAGGTATTTGAGCGTCCGCGGGCCTGCGTCATCACTGGCCAGATGGTGAGCACCGGATACCGCGCACGAGACATCATCCCGGCGACAACGTCCGAGTTCCTGGATTTGCTGCACGGCGATCCGGATGGGGTCATGAGCCCTGTCGCGGCGCGGGTGTATAAGAGCTCGTGGAACATGGGGAGCTGGTTGGTGTTTTCCAATGGCGATTCCCACCACCCGCTCGTAGATCGCAAGGCCGCGCTGGCTCAGGAACGGCCCTGCTGGTCAGATCTGGCGCGCACCATATGGCCTGCCCGCGCCGGCGATCCATTGGTCGCGATCCTGACCACAGACACCAAAAAGCGCATCTGGGAGAAAGCGCGCATCGGGGTGCTGGGGTCCGACACCCCGGTGCTTGTCTACAACATGGATCGCTCGGTGTTTCGTGTGCTATCGATCGACTGGCCGGAGATGCTGGAGTGCCTTGACCTGGTTGAGCGCGTGTATGCGCTGGGATTCAGCAAGACGACCATCGCCGCGGGCCTGTATGTCGAGTACGCGCGTATGAACGAGATCAGTTTTAGCCGGGGGATGGCGTTGGAGCGCGAGCTGCGCGCCTGGCGAAGCCGCCCGGAATTCGAGTTCGTTATTCTGATCGCTCAGAAGGAGTCCACCAAATGAAACCGCACGTTCAGATTTTGCTAACGGCACGCACCGCCATCAGCCACCACGACCCGGCATCGACGGACAAATCTAACGTTCTGACGTTCAACCGCCAGAAACAATTTGTCCAGCGCCCTGTCTCGGATGCGCCGGTGCAACAGGCGGCCATCGATGCGTTCTGCAGCGCATTTCCGGTGCCGGAGTCCATCGTCGATGTGATGGATGGCCTGAGCTTCGCACAATTCGCGTTGTGTGGCCTGGTCAAGCTGTTCATCGACACATATAACAGCGCAGACGGCGCCGGGCTGTTCTCTGGCATACAGCGTTATGAGATGCTGGAGGGGCGCCTGCACGCCGCGGCCGTGCGCAGCGGGACGTTGCCAGGCTTGTGGGAACGGATGACTCGTGACATGAAGGTGGCGATTCAGCCGATCTACGCAGATGCGAGTCTGGCGCTGCTGTTCAGCCTGCCGCTGCCGGTCAAGCAATCCATGCTCAGCGCGGCGCTCACAGATTACAGGACTGTCGTCGTGATCGCGCGCCTGTGGGCATCTATAGAGAAACAGGCCAGCAAGGAATATGCGGATGCGGCGTTTATGCCGCTTATCCAGCAAACCATGCTGGTGCGCCAGTTCGACGCCGCGATGATTACGCCGGCAGGCGGCACGCTGGTGGTCGAGGTGCCGGCAGTGAGCGCCAACAGTATGCGCCACCAGCTCGTGCGCGAACCGAGCTGGCAGTACCTGTGGCAGGCGCTGGGAATCAAGCCCGGCGTGGATCAGATGCCGGACGCCTGCGAGGCGCTGTTCGTGAACGGCGGCAACATCAAGGCCGGCGCAAAACAGCCGCGCAACTCATGGGCTATCGCACATGCAATCAAGGCAGCCTACCCATCGCTCGAATTGCTCGGCGGCGTGGTGGACTCGTTCGATCTGGGCGAGAGCCGCCTGAACGTATCGTCCTGGCTGGTGTGCGCGGAGAATGCCGATGCGCTGGCAGGCACGTGCGCGGAGAGCGCGCCGGAAGCGTCAATCAGCGCGTTTGACATGCTGGACGACGTGACGGCAACCAGGCAGGCGACCGGCGCCGGTGTCGGGCAGATGATCTACAACTTCGAGACGCTGGCGAAGGGCGCGAAGGTCATGGTTGGCCTGTATCTTAGTCCGTATACGTCCCAACTTGCGCGCGGCGCGTTGGGCGCGGCGATAGGGCAGTTCATGGCTGCCAATGGGACGGTGGCCGGGCAGTCGGCGCGCGGTTTCGGGCTGGTCCATGCAGACATAGCAGAGGGCAACGCAGCGTACACGGATGGAGATGTGGCAGCATATGCTGAGTACCTGGCAGCGCAGCACGATGAGCTGCGCGGAGGGATTTTAACGGGGACGCTTGCGACGAAGGAGAAGATACTCGCATAGCGAGTGTCGCATAGTAGCCCTTGAAAGGAGGTAATAGCGATGGCGAAGAAAAAGTCAAAGCCGTCCGGCGGGAACAAAGGCGGCAAGGGCGGTGGCGGCGCAGGAGGCGCAGGCGGCGGACGTGACCAGTAGCCGCACGGCGATTACGCCGGGTGACCTGGCGTGGTCAAGATTGCCGGCTTTTGCGCGGCGCGTCGAGCGTGCGCTTGAGACGATTCGGCGTGCCGCCGAAGGCCATCATATCGGAGTCTCATTCTCTACCGGGAAGGACTCCACGGTTGTGCTGGACCTGGTGCGGCGCGTCATCCCCGACGCGCCGGCCGGGTTCTTTGACTCGGGCAGCGAAACGGAGTATGACGAATCCTACGATCTCGCAGCGCACTATAACGCTCAAGCGTTTACGTCCGAGATTCCGCTTGCCGAGATGTGCCGGCGCGGCGGGTACTGGGGATACGAGCATCCGACAGAGCCGGACGTCACATATGACTGGATGGCCTACCTGGTGTATGAGCCATCCTATCGTTTCGCGCTGGTAGAAGGGATCGACACCATGGCGATGGGACTTCGCGCCGACGAGAGCGCGGGCCGGCGCGTAAATTATCGGCGGCGCGGCAAGTTGTATAAGGTCGATGGCGAGGAACCGGTCACGCATCATCTGTGCCCGATTGCAGATTGGTCAACCAGCGAAGTGTGGGCATACATCGCGGGTCGCGGGTTGCGCTACCACCCGGTTTATGACCTGATGGCGCAGGCCGGCATCCCGCGCGAGCAGTGGCGCATCAGCGTGCTGCTGGGGCGCAGCGCTGTCAACCTGGGACGGTATGGTTTCCTGCGCCAGACATGCCCGGCCAAGTGGCGCAACCTGGCCGCGCAGTTCCCCGAAATCGCGAGGTATACATGATTCACAATCCTGATATCGATCGGTACACAGAGAGTTACGCGAGCCTGACATATGAGCCGCTGGTCGTGACGGCGATCCTGCGGCCTGGTTCCGCGATAGTGTCCTATGACCCGATCCATCTGGATGGCCTGCTGGCGCGCCAAGTAGTGGCAATCGCCACGGGCGGGCGACTGCTGGAAAACTCAGATGAGCCATATTGGCTGCCGGTGCCGCTGAAAATGGCATGGCAATCGCCGGACGGCTATCCGCTCTGGTGCGCGTCGCTGTTCGCAACCGCCGCCGACTTCGCCGACGATGTGCACTACTCGCACAAGCGGGCCATGCCAGGCGAGTTCATTCGCTCGAAGAATCTCATCAGTGTCGTAGGCCGCTGGATGGATCGGCGGGTGCCATTGCCGGCGCGCGTGAGCAATGTATGGCGGGCGACCTGCAACGGCAACCGGCGTGTCATCGAGAGTCTGCTGTCCAATGTGCATCACGTCGGCAAGCGACGCGGATCCGGTTTTGGCGAGGTGCTGGAATGGCGTATCCAGACCGGCGCTTTTGGCAGCGTGTTCGTTGGCGCAGATGGGCGGCTGACTCGCCCAGTCCCGGCCATGGCAGCGCCGGAACTTGGGCTATTCTCTGATGCTGGCATGATGCTGATGGGGTGGACGCCGCCGGCGTGGAAGCCGGGGTTATTCATGCCATGCTACCCGACCGGAGCGCCTGTGAGGATGATGGCACATGCGTAATGATACGAGCCGGAAGAAGTTGATGCGCATTTACCGCATGATCACGTTGCTGGCCGCATCCCCTGGAGGACTCCGGCAGATAGAGATAGCCCGGAAGCTTGGAGTGCCGCGCTACTCGGTCTCGCGCGACGTGATCGCCGCCGAGGGCTATGGCATCCGTTTGGCCGAGGACGCCGACCGCCGTGTAAGCCTGGACGCAGAGCCGTCGGTCGGACGGAGTTGCCATTGCGCTGATTGCCCATACGATTTCTGCCACACGATGCTGGGGATGGGCAAAACTCGGTAGGGTTTGTACGGGATTTCTCCCGCACCTCAACAGCCGCATCCCTGGTGCGCTCACGCGCTGTCCGCAAGGGACGCCGAGCCGTCTGGTCACTGACTATCAGTGATTAGGAAACCTACGCTTACCCTACGCTCATCTACGCCATATTGACATGTCGGTATGATGCTAGTATGATGCTAGTCATACAAGGAGATGTCACTATGAAGGCAAGGATTCTCGAGCAGGGAAATGGACTGGATGTTAACGTGGGCGACTATGCCTACGCCGACAATGTCGTGTATCGGATTACGAGCGTGGGCTCCAGCATCCAGACGCGGCAATGGCACCCCAATTGGGTCGAGGTGAGGGTAAAGGAATACGGTTCCCCCTTCGACATTGGGGCGGATGAGTTCGACGCGGCCTGGAACCTCACCATTCAATAGACTGGATTAGCGCCAGTGTGCCAACACAGGCACGCTGGCGAGGAAGAATAGAAATGGAAACTAAACAGGAACAGATCACCAATGCAAGCGCGTATGCCGCAATTGTGCGCGAATGCGTGCGCACAAACGATTATGGCGGGAAATATTTACAGGCGCTTGCGCGTTTTTTTGATGAGGCCTGTGCTGGCTACCGGGAAGGTAAGCCAGTATTCTATAGTCGGACAGGTCATATCGTTGTGTCACGTGCGGCGGCACTCAAGAGCTACGGTATCCAGTAGTCATTGTGCCGCAGTGGTGCACGCCAGCGCGCCACTGCGGCAAGGAGAATAAAGATGAGAGGCGATATTTTCTTTCGACTTCGGAACACGATTCAGTCGTTGTCCACATCAACATGGCTACAGGTGAGCCACGCAGGCGTGCAGGTCACCATCGATGGCCTGAACAGCCCGCATATCTCGCATCTTGATGTGACCTACGAAGGTACGGACATAGGTGAATGTGTTCTGCTGGAGAATCACAAGGCGAGTCTGCGAATCGGCAACGAGGGCGCGGGTACTGGTCTGGGCTGGAGCCTGCACGGGGAGATAGTGCAGGCCCGTTGGGAACTCGTCACGGTGCCTGTGGCGATGGTGCTACCGATCATCCAGCGGGTAGAGCAGTACCTCCCGTCACTCCGAGACCTGCGGCGCAACTTCCTTTTCACGCCCCCGATGCTGGTGCAGGTGCAGATTCCCGTCCCAGTACTGGATCACTGGGATGATCGCGGGGAACCGGTGTGGGCGGCTGTCCCAGGTGAGGCCGCTGGCATCGAGGGTTTGGCCACGGTCAACATGACCGTGGCCGAGTATGAGGACATGTGCCGTCTGCTCGGCCAAGAGATCCCAGCAACCGAGACCACACGCCCAGAGGACATCACACGTCGTTATGACGTGGCGATGTCTCCCAAGACCCAGGAGCGACTCCGCGATCTCATAGACGACGACAACACCTATGACTTGTCACTGCTGCGGCGGCGTCTTGTTAGCTCAGCAGCAGAAGTGACTACTGTTGATGCGTGACGATAAAAAAATAACTACATCTTGCCGGTCTTGCGACCGGCAAAACTCGTTTTCGCGCACCCAGTCTTATGGACCGCGGGTGCCTATTCAGGAGGAGTATGGCATACGATCGAATTACAATCACTATCCCGCATGATCTCGTGGAGGAGCTCGCTGCGCGGAGTGAGAATGCGAGCGGCGCTATCCAGGCATCGCTAAGCCGTTACTCGGAGATATTGCGCTGGGGACGCGCCGAACTGCGCGACCTGCTCAGCGATGCCGAGACATCGCTCGTCCTGGATGCGCTGAACGGGACATTGTGGCCGGAGATGAGCTCGGTCTCGTTCATTCCGCACGAGGTGGCCGACGCTATCCGCCTTGATCAGCTCGACAAAAAATGGCAAGTTGACGGCAAGGCTCTGGTCGAGAAGCTGGCGCGGCTTACCTATGCGCAGAAGTGCGCCGTTGCCGATGCGGCCGAGCGGTGGTGGCAGCGGGTTGGAAAGGGAGAAAATCCAGAAGTGAGCGAAGCGCTGAAATAGGCAGCACTTGCGTTCTAAACAGTTGGGCTATAATCCGCAGTAACGTGTGGCGTGATAATCGCGCGCGGGGTAGAAGCGAGGAACTTCACCCTGCGCGTTTCTCATTGGGGGATTATGGATAGAGCCAGACACGGGGAGACATGGTTGCGAGTCAACGACCAGGAATGGTCGGTAATCATGTTTATGCGAGAGTACATCAACCAGTTCAGAACACCCCCGGCGTTTTTCGATCTCAACCTGAAAGTGCGCAACGCAGTTGTCGCCGGCAAGCTGGAGCCGGACCAGCGCATCGAGATCAATACCGAGAAGGGCATCGTCATCGTGGACGGCGTGACGCGCCAGATGGAGCGGCGCAAGATGATCGTGGACGGGCAGATCGCGGAGACGCGCCATCTGCTGCCAAACCATAATTCCTGACAACTGAATATCTGCCAGGGCGTGTTACTCGCGCGGCATCTCAATTTCGAGATGCCGCGCGTTTTGTTTTTCAGGAGGTCATGATGGGTGATCCAACAGCTTTCAATCTACCGGCGTTCCTCGTCTGGATCGCAGCCGGCGGCGGCGCGAGCGCAATCGTGTCGTGGCTGGCCGAGCGCTGGCCATGGTACCAGGCCCAGCCGGCGGACCGCAAATCGCTGTACATGCTCCTGGCCACGGCGATCTTGGCGATCCTGGCCAAGGTGCTGGTGGATTACCTGCCGGTTGTGGTCATCCAGGCCGCCACGCCGTACATCGCCATCCTGGTATCGATCGTCAGCGCTTGGGCGACCAGTCAGGGATTCCACATGCTGCAGAAGAACTCCAGCAAGAACAGGATCGACCCGCCAGCGTAAGCTCAGGATAAGAGGCAAATTTGAAATTCCTTATTCGGCGCATCTGGAGCCTGTTATCCGTATCCGACCCTGAGCCGGTCATGGCTCTATGCGCCACTGCGTTTTTGATCATTGGCTTGACGCTGGAAATGCCGGAAAACACATTTGATCTTCCCTCGATGGCGATCATGCACTCCATCCTGGCCGAGGAGATAGCGACTGCCCTGGCATTCCTGTTAGCAGTTGCGGGATTTGGGGCGATTCTACTTTCGCGGGGGGTGCTGCGATTTGTGGCCATGGTCTATGTCCTGGTGTTCATTTTCATTGGCGTGACGTTCGTATTAAATGTGCCATATTCCACGGGAAGCACCTATTTTGCTTTTGCCATCGGAGCCGGCTGGGCCTTTCTACGTGGAGCCAAGGATGACTAGCGATGAGGTTACTCTAGTGACCGCTACTATAAGCGCCGTGTTTGGGGGCGTGCTCGTCAAGATCGCCGATCTCGCCATCTCGCGAGTTCGTTCGCGCAACAAGACGGACGAGAAGAAGAGCGGTGTTAATGCCAAACTCACCCTGGACGACCGCGCTGAATTGCGGCGCAGTATCGACGCGCTGTATCTGCGGCTAGATAAAACCGAGGCACGGCTGGATGCTGCGCTGGCGCGCATCGATACCCTGCAAGCCGAGAATGCGACGCTAAAGTCGCAATTGGCGGTTGCCCTGATTGAGCGTGACAACATGCAGGAGCAGGTGGACGCTATGAGCGCGCGCCTGGCCCAGATGGAGAAAGGCGAGAAATGAGCGAACCTGTTTATCGTTCCCAGTGGGACCCCGACGGCTCTTCGAAGCGCAATGACTGCGGGCCGGCCTGTGTGGCCATGGTGCTGGATGGATTCCAGCAGCATGTGACGATCAACGACATCTCGGCGCAGATCATGCCCGGGCAGGATGTCGGCACGGATGCCGGCGATCTGGTCAAGGCGCTGCGCGACCGCGGCGTGAACGCCCAGGCCTGGGCCGGACTGACCTATCCGCCGGCGCCATATATGGCGCTGGTGAATTATGCGGGATTCGACCGGGCGAATGTGCAGGACGTCAACTTCCGTGGCTGGCACTGGCTGATCGTGCTCAGCATGAGCGATCTGACTGTGGTATGCCACGACCCGGATTACTCTGGTGCGCGCCGGAACGAAGGCGACCGCAAACGCTACAGCCGTGCCGAGTTCGACGCCGCGTTCATCAAATATGGTCAGACCAAGATCGCCGTGGTCTGGGAGGATGCAAAGCCAACAGTGACAATGACTCCGACTTCCGGCACGGTTGCCAGCGACGCCGATTTCCTGCGCGTCCGGGCGGCACCCAATAGCCCGACCATCACCGGCTACCTGGGCAATGGCAGTGCAGTGGCGATCATCGGCCAGGCCAACGACGCGCTCGGGCGGCCCTGGTATCAGATCAAGCGCACGGCCACGTATCCGTTCACCTTCACAGACGAGGCCATGACCAAGACCATGACGGCCGAGTTCACCGGCTGGAGCTATGCGGCACTGATCAAGGTGGAGCAACCGCCGGGCGTGCCGCCTCCGATAGTGGAGCCTCCGTCAGCGAGTGTGCTTCTCGGATTCAACGCTCTGGCCGATGGCGCAGCGGCTGGCGGCGCGTACAACCAGGGCGCGCGCTTCTTCCTGCACATGAACGATACTGACACCGCCAACGCGCTGGCCTCGCGTGGGGCTACTGTCATGTATCGGCAGTACTGGGATCATGCGCCCTCTGTGGATGAGGCCGTTGCTGCGCTTGGCACGCGATTGCATCCAGATGTCATTCGCACCGGCATCAATGAGAATGAGTTCATCGATGGCCGCGACATCAAATTTCACGCTGCTTTTGATGCCGCTGTCGCGACGCGCCTGCGCGCCATTAACCCCGCATATCGCTATGCGGGCGGCACCTACTCCATGGGCACGCCGGACTTTACCAATCCAGGCGTCTGCGATGCGATCAAGCAGTATTACGCGCCCGCCTACAACTCCGGCTTGCTGTGGTTCGACATGCATCTGTATAGTCCGAACATGCAGCATATCTACCAGGGCGCCGAGCTGATCTGGTATGAGCGCCGCTGGGAGTTTCTGTTCACCAGATGTGGCTTCGACCCGACAGTGCGTCACATCGTCAGCGGGGAGTGCGGCGTTGATGAAGGCGGCGTAGGCGGCTTCGCGGCTCATAACGCCACTGATGAGCAGGTCGTTGCCTACTGTAAGCGCTGGCGACAGGTTCAGGCCGTGCCGCTGATATTAGATGGCACATCGTATCCTTCGTCACTCGTTGGCGGCGCGCTGTTCCAGCTTGGTGATACGGGCGGGCGCTGGGATGGATATGACCTGCGCCGTTATACGTCAGCCATGCAGACGGCAGGAGTGTTTGCGTGACATGCCAACACGTTCACCGCACCCATGCTCTCAGCCAGGTTGCCCGGCATTGGTTACATCAGGGCGTTTATGCGATACGCACAAGCATGAGTATCAGGCGCGCCAAGACGCAGAGCGCGGCAACGCTGCTGAACGTGGTTATGACGCGAGATGGCAACGACTGCGCCGTGTGTATCTGGCAGCCCATCCTGTCTGCGTCGACCCATATCGCCTGCATCCTGGGCAGGTGCGCATCGCAACAGATGTCGATCACATCATTGCGCGACGCGCTGGCGGCAATGATCGAGCGACCAACCTTCAAGCGTTATGCCATTCGTGCCACAGCTATAAGACGGCGCGTGAGAACGGAGGTTATGGGCATGCCGCGTCATAACAAGGTGGTGGGTATGGCAGTGCAAATCTCTGGAGCCTTTCGCCCCATGACCGCAGCGCCAGTCGTTTTCACGCACGCGCGAAATGGAACTAATTTCCACAGCCTAATGGAGCTATCAGTTATGTGTGGTGCTGAGTGATGCTCATACTCAATACACTGAATTGCGTCGAATGTGGCGCGGAGTTTACGCCGAGCAGAAATGACTGCCGGAGAAAATTCTGTTCGGCGATATGCAGAGAGAAAAACGAGAGACGTGCTGAACAGACCAGGAGACGAGCACGTAAAACTGGAGTGGCGGCTGATCGCATCGACCCAATAGAAGTTTTCAATAAGTATGGGTGGAGGTGCTATCTGTGCGGCATTTCTACACCGCGAGAGATGTGTGGAACTAATGACGCACGTGCGCCTACGCTTGACCATATAGTCCCCCTTGGATTAGGTGGAACGCACACTGAATCAAACGTGGCTTGTGCGTGTCGCGATTGCAACACGAGAAAATCTGACAAAATGCCAAAACAGCATCCACTCGGATTGCATTTGGATTCTCTAGTTATACATCGATCCAATCCACGTCGGATAAATTCCGAATGTATGAAATGCGGTAAGGCATTCGTGTATCCGCAAGGCGCGCGTGGCCCACTTAGGAAGTATTGCAGCACTGCATGTAAGGATTCATATTCTCACAAAAAACAAGCGCAGAAGTTAACAGAGTATAGATGCGATCAGTGTGGCGCAAGTTTGAATGCGCTACAGGCAAGAACAGGAGCTAGATATTGTAGTCATAAATGCTTCCATCTTTCGACACGGTTACTTGATTGCAAATGCGCTGCATGCGGTGCCGTGTTTAAGCCCAGATATCAAGGGCAGAAATGCTGTTCTATGAAATGCTCTGTTGTTGAACGAAGCAAGATCCGCAAGGAGCTAGCAATTTATGCCTCGGCCAGGACGTAAGTCTATACCAACGGAACTAAAGAAGTTGCGTGGTAATCCGGGCAAGCGTCCGCTGAATGGCAGTGAGCCTCGCGTGTTGCCAGCATCTCCTAGATTGCCGCGCGCAAAGATGTCAAAGAAGGCAGCGAGTTTATGGCATAGAGTTGCTGGCCCGTTATCCGATGCTGGGCTGCTAGCAGATATAGATATCACTGCGCTTGAAATGATGTGTCACCACTATTCATTAGCGATGGATGCACTTGATGTCTTGGAAAAAGAAGGTGTTGTAACGAAGGATGAGCGGGGATTGTCGCGCAAGAATCCTATCGCACAGGTGTTCCGCGAGGAATCTGCGGCGTTTCGGCAATATGCGGAATTATTTGGCATGACACCTAGCAGTAGAAGTAGCATCCACGTCGAGGGCGTCGAGGCGAAGAAGAGCCTGGCGGAAATGCTGTTCGAGGGGATAGGCGATGGCACAACCAGTTGACCACCGTTTCTACTTCGATGAGCGGGCCGCAACCGTGGCGATTGCGTTCTTCGAGAAGTTGCTGAGGCACACGACCGGCGAGTGGGCCGGCAAGCCGTTCGTCCTGCAGGGCTGGCAGCGCAGCATCATCCATGACGTATTCGGGTGGAAGCGGACGTCCGACCGCACCCGGCGTTACCGCAAGGTGTACATCGAGATTCCGCGCAAGAACGGCAAAGCACTTCAAGTAGACACACCTATTCCTACGCCTGATGGCTGGAAGAGGCATGGCGATATACGCCCAGGGGATTGCGTGTTCGGGCCAGATGGCAAGCCTAAGGAAGTATTGAATGTGACAGCGCCGTATGAAGGGCCTTGTTACACGGTAAGCTTTTCAGATGGCACTTCGATTGTGGCTCATGCGCAGCATGAATGGGTGACGGAACGAAGCTGGTATACAAAGCGACCGCACGAATCACGCAAACCAATGCCAACTGTGACCACCGAAGAGTTGTGCAAGACGTTGCGGGGCGGGTCGCGCGGTGATCTGGTGCATCACATACCAGTCGCAAGCGCCCTTCAAACATGCGAACGCGATCTGCTAGCAGAACGGTTGAAGACACGGCCAGAAAGCCGAACGCGCAACGGGACGCTGATGGTGACGGACGTTGAACCGGCGGGAGTGCAGAGCGTCAATTGCATTCAGGTCGAGGGCGGGCTATATCTCGCAGGCGACGGGTTCACCATGACGCACAATTCCACGTTGGCCGCAGGTATCGCGCTTTACCTGCTGTTCGCTGACGATGAGAAAGGCGCGCAGGTGTTCAGCGCCGCCGCGGACAAAGAGCAGGCATCCATCGTGTTCCGCGACGCTAAGACGATGACCGAAGGCAGTCCGCGCCTGGCAGAACTGGCGCATGTTTATAAGTCGTCGATTGTCGTCGAGGAAGCCAACGCGTTCTATCGCGTCCTGAGCGCCGACGCCTACACCAAGCACGGCCTGAACCCGCATGGCGTTGTGATCGACGAGCTGCACGCGCAACCCAACCGGGAACTGTTCGATGTGCTGTGGACCGGCATGGGCGCGCGCCGGCAACCGCTGTTCGTGATGATTACGACGGCTGGCTATGACCGCGAGAGCGTGTGCTGGGAACAGCACGAGTACGCGCGCAAAGTGCGCGACGGCATCATCGACGACCCGGAATGGTACGTGGCGATCTACGCGGCGGACGAAGATGACGACTGGCAGGATCCCGAGACATGGCGGAAGGCTAACCCAAGCTACGGAGTCACCGTGAAGCCTGAATACCTGGAGAGCGAGGCGCGTCGCGCGGCGCAGGTTCCGGCGTATCAGAACACGTTCCGCCGTCTGCACCTGAACCAGTGGACGCAGCAGGACACGCGCTGGCTGCCGATGGAGACTTGGGACGCCTGCGGAGATCCGATCGACATGGGGCTGTTGGACGGAGCAGAGTGCTATGGCGGCCTCGACCTGGCCAGCACCAGCGACATCGCGGCATTCGTACTGGACTTTCCGCCAGAGCCAGGCGAGCCGGAGCGGCACACCTGGTTGCCGCATTTCTACATACCGGAAGAGCGCATGACTGAGCGGTCACTGCACGACCGCGTACCGTATGACGCCTGGGTGCGCCAGGGGCTGATGACGGCGACGCCAGGCAACGTGATCGACTACAGCTACATCGTGAAAGACATCGAGGCTATTGGCGAGCGATTCAACATCAAGGAGATCGCCTTCGACCGCTGGGGAGCGTTCCAGGTGTCGCAGACGCTGGAGGGCATGGGCTTCACGATGGTCGGTTTCGGGCAGGGCTTTGTGTCGATGAGCAGCCCGACGAAGGAACTACTGCGGCTGGTGCTGGATCGCAAGCTAGCGCACGGTGGGAACGCGGTGCTGCGCTGGATGGCCGACAACATGGTCGTCACTACTGACCCGGCCGGCAACGTCAAGCCAAACAAACAGAAGAGCAGGCAGAAGATCGACGGCATGGTGGCCGGGATTATGGCCCTTGATCGGGCGATCCGGCATGAAGGACCGCACGGGAGCGTGTACGAGTCGCGGGGGGTGAGGACGATATGAGCCGCTGGGACATTCTCACTCTGGTCGGTGTGGCTCTGGTGGCCATCGGCACCGGGCTTATCTATCTGCCAGCCGGCGTCATCATGTTCGGCGCCGGTGTGACGGCATTTGGCGTCATCGGCGCCGTTGCCGACGGGCGCAGCGCAGGGGACAAGAGATCGCCTACGAGGAGCGGCAAGCCATGAGCGGGATACTGACGCGGGCTTTGCAGCCGGCCGCCGTGGAGAGACGCGCAGTCGAAGGAGCGCTGGTCGAGGCGATCCTGTCCGGCATGTCGTATCGCTCGACTGCCGGTGTGGCGGTGACGCCCGATACGGCGCTGACCTACGGGGCTGTATATGCCTGTGTGCGCGTCCTGGCCGAGACGCTGGGATCATTGCCGCTCATTACCTACAGGCGGCTGCCTGGCGGCGGCAAGGAGCGCGCAACCGATCATCCGCTGTATCCGCTCCTGCACGACGCCCCGAATGACGAGATGACATCGCAGGACTGGCGCGAGACGCAGATGGCGAATATGGGGCTGTGGGGCAACTGCTACTCGCAGATCGTGAGAAATGGCGCAGGGCGGCCTCTGCAACTGTGGCCGATGATGTCGCGCTACATGCAGATCGAGCGCGACCGTCAGAACAGGCTGGTTTATCAGACGACCGAACAGGGCGTACAGACGCCGGTACTGAAAGCGGACCAGATGCTGCACGTGCGGATGATGTCCGTGAACGGAATACAGGGGTTGTCGCCGATCAGCCTGGCGAGGCAATCCATAGGGTTGGGGTTGGCGACGGAAACCTATGGCGCGGCGTTCTTCGGTAACGGCGCCAGCCCGGGGCTGGTGATCGAGCATCCGACCACGCTATCCGACGATGCCTACGGGCGTCTGAAAGCATCCATAGCGGAAGAGCAGGGCGGCCCGTCCAATGCCCACAAGACCATGATTCTGGAAGAGGGCATGAAGATCGATAAGATCGGCGTGCCGCCAAACGATGCGCAATTCCTGGAAACGAGGCAGTGGCAGGTGACGGAGGTGGCGCGCTGGTTCCGTATACCGCCGCACCTGATCGGCGATCTGATGCGCGCGACGTTCAGCAACATCGAGCATCAGGGGTTGGACTTTCTTATTTACACGATGCGGCCATGGCTTACGCGCTGGGAGCAGCATCTGACACAGAGCCTGTTCACCAACAAGGAACGCGGCACCTACTACTCGGAATTCCTGGTCGACGCGCTATTACGCAGCGATATCGTGACGCGCTACAACGCCTATGCCACGGCGCGTCAATGGGGCTGGCTGAGCGTCGACGACGTCCGTGCGATGGAGAACATGAATCCCATCGCAGGCGGCGACCAGTATCTGACGCCGCTGAACATGACATCTGTGGCGCAACAGCCGCCGGCGCAAATCAAACAGGACCTTGGCGCGGAGGCGGACGTCAGCGCCAACCGGGCGCTGTACCCGGTGTATCGCGAGGCCATCGAGCGCATCAGCCGGCGGGCGGTGGCCGACATCACCAGCGCGGCCAAGAAGCACCTTCCTGGCGGGAACGGGGCTTTCTCGATGTGGTGGAACAGCTTCGACGCGGACCTGCGCGACTATGCGCAGAGAAGCATCCGCCCGATCGCGCAGGCTCAGGCGGAATTGACGCACCAGGCCTACCGCGATCCAGACGAATGGATCGGCCGCTATATGGGCGAGTTGAAAAACTGGATGACGGAGACGGTCACGGCGGCGAGGACGGGATCGATAGACCCGGTCGAGGCAGTCGAGGACCAGCTCAAACACGTGGACAGCCAGAGGATCGGGGAATGGGCGCGCGATATCGCGCTGACCGCAGGAGGACAGTGATATGCCGGCAATCAAACCGCATCATACGGATACGACGGACGCGGCCTGGGACGGGCCGAAGGCAAAGGCAAACCTTAAAAACGATGGCGACGCGGCTTACTACCGCTCCGCGTTCGCGTGGGTGGACCCGGGCGGCGATGCCGCAACGAAGTCGTCCTATAAGTTCATACACCATGAAGTCGCCGCGGACGGCACGGTCGGCCCGGCCAACATCAAGGCCTGCCAGACGGGTTGCGGGGTGTTGAACGGCGGTATGGGCGGCTCGAACATCCCGGATGCCGACCGGCAGGGCGTATGGAACCACCTGGCGATGCACCTGAAGGATGCCGGGCTGGAAGCGCCGGAGCTGCGCAGCAAGCCGAAGACGCACAAGTACGAACTGCGCCAGGGTGTGGATGCTGCCGCGCTGAACGCACTGGCGACGGCATGCCGGAGCGTGATCGACGTGGCCGATGAGACGATGGAGCGCGTGCAGACGTGCCCGAACAACACATTCGACAGCTATATGCACGCGCTGGGCGTGGAATTCATCAAAACGTGCATCACCTATGCCGCCATCGTACTGCGCGACGCGGAGACGAACGACACGGCGGAACTGGCCGACGACTGCATGGCGCTGGCCGACGTATGCGACCGCTGCGCTGACATCTGCGGCATCATCGGCGACAGTTGCGAGGTATGCGCGGATGACACCGCGGCCTGCGTTACGGCGTGCGAAACCTGCGACGCGGCCTGCGATGCCATATCCGGTGAGCCGGACGATACCGGCGGCGTAGTCACGCGAGCGGTTAAGCTGAGCAAGACAGCCAAGGCCATCGTGCGCGCAAAGGACATGGATGAGAAGCTTGAGATCCGCTCGTTTCATGTCGCCGAGTTGCGCGTCATTGACGGGACGGGCGAAGGCGACGCCGCTACGCCGCCGCAACTGGACGGGTACCCCAGCGTGTTCAACGTAAAAAGCGAGGACCTGGGCGGCTGGCGGGAGATCATCCTGCCGGGCGCATTCGATAAGACGATCCAGGAAGCTGATGTGCGGGCGCTAATCAACCACGATCCGAACCTGGTGATCGGGCGCACCAAGAACCAGACGCTCACGCTCAAGCCCGACATCCATGGGCTGCGGATGAACGTCCAGTTGCCCGATACGACCTATGCCAAAGACCTGATGGTCAGCGTGAAGCGGGGCGATATCGATCAGATGTCCTTCGCGTTCCAGGTCGTTCGCGACCAATGGCAGGAAGTGAACAACGGCGGCGAAGCGCCGGAGATCACGCGGATGGTGCGGGAAGTGAAGCTGCTGGACGTGAGTCCGGTGACGTTCCCGGCCTATCCGCAAACATCGGTTTACGCTCGGTCGATGGCGACCGAGTTGAGAAACAAAAGTACACAACACCCCGCGCCGGCCCAGGCGGGCCACCCGGGTGAAACCGCGCAGGCAGTAGAGCTGGAGCTCGAGCGCATGCGCTGGGAGTTGGCAATCGCAGAGATCGAAATATAAGCGAGGTAATGAAATGAAAGTCAATGAATTGCGAACCCAACGCGCGGGATTGATCGAACAGGCCCGGGCGGCTTTCGCGGCTGCCGATGCAGCCAAACGCGCACCGACCGACGAAGAGCGCGCGAAGTACGACGAGTTCATGAAGCAGGCCGCAGCGATGAAGGCGGACATCGTGCGACTTGAAGCGCTTGAAACCGAAGAGCGCGACCTGGGCGAGGCGTCGAGTGAGGCGAACAGGCCAAACCCGAAGATCAACGTCCCTAACCTCAACCTCAAGACGAAGGTGGGCGACGACGAGATCCGGGCGACGGCGGCCTACATCCGCACCGGCGACCCGCGCGCCCTGGGCGTAGGCGTCGAAAAGCGCGTGAGCAACAACACCGACATGAACATCACTACGCCAGCCGACGGCGGCTACGCGGTGCCACTCGGGCACTACCAGGGCATCATCGCCAAACGCGACGAGATTGCTCTGTTTCCCCGGCTGGGCGTGATGCAGATTCCGGGACTCGGCGCAACGGTCAACGTACCGTATGACGATGGGACAGCCAATCAGTTCGTCAGCACAGTGGAAGCAACCGCATTCGACCAGGATGCTCCGGTGCTGAACCAGGTGTCCATGACGCTGGTGCTGTACACCAAGAAACTGACCCTGTCGTATCAGCTGTTGAACGACGAGGACAGCCGTCTGATGGATTTCCTGAACGACTATGTCGGGCGCGCGCTGGCTTTGACGCATAACGATCTGCTCGTGACAGAATGTCTGGCGAGCGGAACGGCGGTAACGCTGGGCGCTACCGCGGCTGCAACCGCCGGCGATCCCGAGACGCTGTCGTATGCGATCAAGCCGGAATACCTCGACAACTGCGCGTTCATCATGGCGCGCGCGACCGAGGGAAAGTACCGCAAGCTGACCGGCAACTTCTACCAGTACCAGGCGACGCCGGCCAACGGCAGCGCGCCGGGTATGCCTGGCGGCGCTGAGCTGGTGGGGTTCCCGGTCTACAACAGCACGAAGGTGCCGGCGATCGGATCGGGGAACAAGTCGGTCATCTTCGGCAACTTCTCGCGTGTCGGCATGCGCGAAGCGCCGGGGCTGACCTTCCTGCGCGACCCGTACACCGGAGCCGGGACGGGACAGGTGATCTTGTACTACTACCTGCAGGCGGTTTACAAGGTTCTAACAGCGGAAGCCGTGCTGTACGGGAAGCACACGACCACCTGAGTCCTAATTATGAATAACGTGCTCGTGGCCGTGCCGTACCGCACCGACACGCCCAGGGTATTCCTGGACGGGACATGCGCTCGCTTCGCGCGGATGACCTATCCGCGCCGGGAGATCGCGCTGTTCCCGAACGATCCAGCCCCCTGCGGGCAGCGGTATGGCGGCCACGCGCGCGCGAGAAACAGGCTGATAGAGGCCTGCCTGTGCGAGGCGCATACGCACGTGCTGTGGATGGATGTCGACCTCGTGAAGGCGCCGCCCAATCTGATCGAGGCGCTGCTGGCTATCTCCGAATGGGATGTGGTGGCGCCGTTCGTGTTCGTCGAGATGCTGGACGCCAAGCAGTCCCCGTCGTTCAACAACGGCGGGTGGTTCTATGACACGGGAGGGTTCCTGCGCGGCGACGAGCATGCCGCCGATTACGGCAACCCGTTTAAGGGATATAAGGGTGGCGTGATCGAGCTTGACAGCGTGGGATGCTGTTACCTGATCCCGGCGGACCTGTACCGGCGCGGGATACGCTACGCGCCTGACGGCGACGAAGTGGAGCATGTCGGGCTGATGAGACAGGTGAAACAGGTCGGGCGGCGCGTACTGGCGACCGATCATCTGCAAGTCACGCATGCCTACCTGCCCAAATACGGCGTCAAGTGGGGGCAGCGATGACACGAGTCTTGGCCTTCACGCCGACCTGGGATGACGCGATGCGGCCGGAATGCCGAGCGACGATGGAAGCGCAGCGCATCGATGGCGAACTGGAGTGGGTCGTCAGCACTGACAATCCGTACCCTATCGGCGACATGCGCAACGTGCTGCACCAGTTCCAGAAGGCGCGCCAGATGGCGCTGGACGGCGGATTCGACGCGCTGCTGACCTTCGAGCACGACCACCAGCTCCCGATGACAGACTCAGTACAGCGCCTGGTCGATACAGAAGGCGATGTGATTTACGGCGTGTATGTGCTGCGGCACGGCAAGCGGCTGTTCAGCGCCTGGAAATACGACAACGACCGCAACGTGGGAATGAGCCTGTCGAACTACCCGCGTGAATTGGTGCTGGCGCGCAAGGCCGGCGCCTGGCGCGTGAGCGGGATCGGGATGGGCTGCACGCTATTCCGCCGGCACGTGCTGGAGGCGATCCCGTTCAGGGATGAGGGCATGCCGTGCGCGCCGGATCTGCCGTTTGCTGACGATGCGCTGCATGCACATTACGTCAGCATGGCGCGGTTCGACGTTCCGGTGGGACATTACTGCGGCGATGGCGTGTGGCTGTGGCCGGTCGGAGTGGATGGGATGACGAAGGATAAATATACGGCGACCGAGGATATCAACGTCATGGTGGACGGGCGCGTTGTGAAGATGCAGCGCGGGGAAACCTACGAATTCAACTCGGACGAGGCCGACGACCTGATCAAGATGGGCGTCGTCTACCTGGCCGAAGGGCCGGTGGCGCGCGCGGCACCGCCCATCGAGGAAGCCGTCATTGCGCCGCCTGAGACGACCGAAGCGCCTGCGAACAGGCGCAAGGGGCGCAAGGCGCAATGAACTTCAACCTGAAAACCATCACTGCGCCGACTGCGGAGCCGATCACGCTGGATGAGGCTAAGGCGCAGTGCCGCGTCGACATCGCCGACGACGACGCCCTGATCGGGGCGCTGATAACGGCGGCGCGCGAAGAGGTGGAAAGGCAGTCCTACCACGCGCTGATGACGCAGACGCTGGAGATGATCCTGACGGCATGGCCGTATGACCATCCGATCCTGCCGGGCTGGTACACGGGCCACATCCGGCTGCCGCGCCCGCCGCTGCAGAGCGTAACGAGCGTGACCTATAAGGACTACACCGGCACTGTCCGCACCATGACCGTCAACACGGACTACGTGGTGGCGGGAGATTCAATCCCGGCTGAAGTAATGCCGCCATATGCGAAGACCTGGCCGCCGGTAGTGCTGCATGCTGCGGAGCCGATCCGCGTGCGCTATGTGTGCGGGTATGCGGATGCGGCCAGCGTGCCGGATTCACTGAAGCTGGCGGTCAAGCTATTGGTCGGGCACTGGTACGAGAACCGAGAAGCGAGCAATCCGATGTTATTGCGGGACATCCCGCGCGGCGTGGACGCGCTATGTATGTCCTACCGGATGAAGGCGAAGGTGTGGGGATGAAAGCCGGGGACCTGCGACACCGCGTGACGATCCAGTATCAGAAGCCGCCCGAACAGCAGAACAGCTTCGGCGAGGTGGCGAACGCCTGGCAGACGCTGGCGACGGTGTGGGCGCAGGTGGATGTGGTCGCGGGCAATGAGCAGGTGCAAAACGAGCGCTGGCTGGCCACGGCGACGCATAACGTGCAGATCAGGCGGCGCACCGATGTGCTGCCCAAGATGCAGGTGGTGTATGGCTCGCGGACGCTCGACATATTGTCGATCCTGGAGCCGAATCATCCCGGCGATCCGATGACGCTGGCGTGCGTGGAGGTAATCTGATGGCCGGAGTGAGGATCGAGGCGAAGGTCGAAGGGGCCAACAAACTGATCAAAGCGCTGATCGAATCGGACGGCAATGTCAAGAAGAGCGTCAAGGGGGCGGTGCGGGCAGGCGCGAAGGTGATCGCTGGCGCAGCCAATACCAACGCCAACGCGATCAGCAGAAAACCCGGCAAAAAGGTGTCCGTGCGTGTTCGCGCGCGCAGGGGCTTTACTGTGGCGAGTGTCTACCCGGCCAAGGGACATGCAGAGCTGCGCCTGGTCGAATATGGCACACCGGCAGGGCGACGCGTGGCGAAGAAAGGGAAGTTCGTATTCTATGCTGGTGGACGCCGCATCGAGACGCGGGTGATCAACCACCCGGGCACGCCGGCACGGCCATGGATGCGCCCGGCGTTCGACGGCAACAAGGACGCGGCGCAGCGGGCGGTCGGCGAGTCGCTGCGACAGGCCGTCGAAGACGCCAGGATCGCCCAGGAGGGCACGGACGGATGACGACCGCCGCCGAAGCCCTGGTGTGGCTGATTAAGAGCGACGCGACGCTCTCAAGGGCGTCGGGGCCTTACCCGAACGTGGCGCCGGAAGGAGCGACATTGCCGTCGCTGGCATATCAGTTGATCGACGAGCCGCCCGTGATGAGCCATGGCGGATTCGGCAACCTGCAGACGGCGCGCTGGCAACTGACTGTGCAGGCTGCAAACTACCTGCAGGTGCGGACGCTGGCGCGGGCATTGAAAAGGCGCCTGAACGGCTATACCGGCACGGTGCTGGGGATCAAGATAAGTTATTGCGCGGTGGAGGCCGACCAGGATGGCTATTCGTCCCCGGCCATGCTGCCATTCGCGCAATTAGACGTGCTGATGACGCACGATGAGCATTAGCGAGGCGATGATGAGCGAGCAACAGGATAAGCCAGTATCCGGCCTGATCGATGGGCAATGGCAACCGGGCATGTGGGGCGAGTTCCCGAAACTGACCTGCATTCACTGCCAGTGGGACACGCTGGAAGGAATCGAGGCAGCCAGGGACTACAAACAGAACTGCCCGCGCTGCCATCCCGAACCGGAGCCGGCCAAACCCGCCCTGGTGTATCGGTCCGATCGTTATGGGAACCCGATTGAGGTTCCGTTTGAGGAGCAATAAACATGCCGAGAACAGCACTGACCAAGACGACCGCGCCGGGAAATTATGCGGCAGCCGGCGTAGCGGTGACGATGACGGCCGCAGACGTAGCCAACCTGAATTCGTTCGTGGCGAACGGAAATGATCTGGTGATTGCGCAAAACACGGGCGCATCGCCGTATACGGTCACCATGACGAGCGCACCGGACCCATACGGGCGGACGAAGGATATCGCGACCGAGAGCATCGCCGCCGGCGAGATCCGCATCTACGGGCCGTTCCCGCTGGCCGGGTGGCAACAGAGTGACGGAAGTGTCTACCTGCAGGCGTCCAACGCTGCGGTGAAATTCGGTGTAGTCAAGCTGCCCGGTTAAGGCGGGCGAAGGAGCATATCAGAGATGGCAATTTCCGCGTTTGGCACGCTGCTGAAGATAGGCGATGGCGGCACGACCGAGACCTTTACAACTATCGCCGAAGTGACAAACATCAGCGGCCCAAAACTGTCGGTCAACACAATCGACGTGACGTCGCACTCGTCCACCGGGAAGCAGTTTATCTCGGGGCTGAAGGACGGCGGCGAGGTGACCTTCACGATCAACTTCGCGCCGACAGGGGCGACGCACTCGCGCACGAGCGGGTTGCTCAAGGACTATGAGAACCGCACGCTGCGCAACTTCCAACTGGTGTTCCCAGACGCCGGCAGCACGACCTGGTCGTTCGCGGCGCTGGTGACGAACTTCGATGCGAAGATGCCGGTCGACGGCGCGCTGACGGCCGACGTGACACTGAAAGTCAGCGGAGTGCCCACGCTGGCCGGATAGTGGCCGAGAGTACTCGGCTGGGAGGGTTATGGCTTTTCTCACTAAAGACGCGATCCTGTCGATCAATGACCTGCAAACGCGTGTGGTGGCCGTGCCCGAATGGGGCGGCGATGTGTGCGTGCAGGGGTTGAGCGGCACGGAGCGCGACGCGTTCGAATCCAGCATCATCGTGCAGCGCGGGAAGAACACCACGACTAACCTGGCGAATCTGCGGGCGAAGCTGGTGCAGAAGTGCCTGGTGAGCCCGGAGACGCACGAACGGCTGTTCGGCGAGGGCGACATCGCGGCGCTGGGCAGGAAGAGCGCGGTGGCGCTGCAGCGGGTCTTCGACGCGGCTCGCGAACTGAGCGGATTGAACGAAAGCGACGTCAAGGAGCTGACGGGAAACTCAGAGAGCGAGCCGAACGACGCTTCTGGTTCAGGCTCGCTCTAGCGATTGGGGGCTGCACGGTCGCCGAGTTGCAGGCGCGCATGAGCAGCCGTGAGTTCAGCGAGTGGATGGCTTATTACAGCCTGGAGCCTTTCGGGGAGGAGCGCGCGGACCTGCGCATCGCGATTCTGGACAGCCTGATCGCCAACGCAAACCGCGATCCCAAGAAGGGCAAGGCGCTCAAGCCGGCGGACTTTATGCCGGCATTCGACCAGCCGGAACAGGAGATGCAGGACCAGATGCAGATTGTCGAGCTGCTGAACGTGACCTTTGGAGGCAAGGACCTGAGATGAGTGACGCGGCAGGATTCCATTATTGACTGACGATAACAGTAAGGAGCATTGACATTTCAACGGTGGGAACATTGGTTGTAAAGTTATTGGCTGAAACGGGCAGCTACAGCGCCGCCATGAACACGGCCGTCAAGGTATCGGAGGACACCGGCAAGAGCCTGGGCGGACGGTTAAGCGTAGGCGCGATCGCGGCGGGAACGGCCATAGGCAACCTGGCCAGCAAGGTAGTGACGCTTGGCGCCCACCTGATCGGCGATGGGATAGGCAAGATCGGGCAATTCGTCACGGAAAGCACCCAGAAGGCCATGGAGGCGCAGCAGACGGCTGCGCAACTGGATGCCGTGCTCAAATCAACAGGAGGCAGCGCCGGCGTGACGCGCGATGCGGCGCTGGAATTGGCCGACTCGCTGTCCAAAGTGACGCGCAACGCCGACGACGAGATCCTGAGCGGGCAGAACATGCTTCTGACGTTCACGGGCATCGGGAAAGACCTGTTCCCATCCGTCACGAAGAGCATGCTGGACATGGCGACGGCCATGAACGGAGGCATGCGGCCGAGCGCAGAACAATTGCGCAATACAGCAATCCAACTTGGCAAGGCATTCAATGACCCGGTGTCAGGCGTGACGGCACTGCAACGCGTTGGCGTGAAGTTGACCGAGGCGCAGAAGCAACAGATCAAGGGCTTTATGGCCGTGAACGACATGGCGAGCGCCCAGAAAGTCATTCTGGCCGAGTTGCAGACGGAGTTCGGGGGCAGCGCAGAGGCATCGGCAAAAACGGCAGCCGGACAGGCCGACATCATGCGCAATTCCTTCGAGAAGATGCAGGAATCCATCGGTGGCACAGTCCTGACGATCCAGAACAAGCTGATGGAGACGTTCGGGCCGACGATCATCACCTTATTGCAGGGATTCTCAGATTTCATCTCCAGCCCGGCATTCGCCGGCGGGATCGATGCTATCGGGAGCGCCCTGAGCGCGTTGGGCGGCATCGTGAGCGGACTTGCGGCCGGCGGCGACCCGTTCGGCGTCATCACGAACGGGCTGTACAACATGCTGACGGCGCTGGGCGTCAACCGCGGCGCGGCGGCGACGTGGGCGGTCGGGATCGCCACGTTCATCACGAACGCGATCACAGGCTTTCAACAGGTCGTAGCGTGGGTGCAGACAAACTGGCCGGCCATCGAGGCGGCGGTGACGCCTGTAATCAACGCCATCATCGGAGCGATCGCCGGCGTGGTGAACTGGGTAGTGGCGAACTGGCCGCAAATCCAGTCATATATTACAGGTGTATTTGAGCAGGCCCGCCCCATAGTCGAGACTGCAATAAGCTATGTTTACACGATAGTCAGCACTGTTTTCGGCGCAATAACTCAATTCCTAGCAGAAAATGGCGGCGATATCCAGAATTTCATTGGGACAGCATGGGGATCAATCCAGGAGATTATCTCTGGCGTATTAACGGTCTTGCAGCTCACAATAGTCCCAATTTGGAACGCTATTGCGAAATTCATTTCAGACAATCAGGACACGATCAAGGCCGTCATCGAACTGGTATGGAACAGCATCAAGCTGACGATTTCGGTGGTACTTGACGTCATCAAGGGCATCATCAACGTCTTCATCAAGATACTGAAAGGCGACTGGCAGGGCGCGTGGGACACCATTAAAGATACCGCGACTAACGTGTGGAACGATATCAAGGCGTTCTTCGACAACATCCCCGGCCAGTTGATCACCATTGGCAAGAACATCATCGACGGGATCGTGAAGGGGCTGATCGACGCGCAGGACCAGGTGACCGCGGCGCTGCAGAAAATCATCAATGACGCGATCGCCTCAATCAAGCAGATGCTGGGCATCCAGTCGCCGTCCACGGTCTTCGCAGGCATCGGCGCGAACATGATGATGGGACTGGCGAACGGGATCAGCGGGTACGGGGTGCTGCCGACCGTGCAGCTCAACGGCGTTGTCAACGGCCTGGCCAACACGGCGACGACGCCGGCGGACACCGGCGCGACGTCCGGCGGCGCTCCGATTACGGTGCAGGTGGTCATGGACAGCCAGGTCATCACCGAAAACGTCTATCACCGCATGGGCGACGCCTACTATGCCGATACAGCCGGGCAATGGGGAGGGGTGCACGCATGAGCGCAGCCGCCTACATCGTCATCTCAGCCACCGGGAACATCGCGGACGGCAAGAAGCTGATTGTGATGGACTGGCATCCCAGCAAGCCGGCAGGCGCGTCAGGCATTGGCGTAGGAGGCGACGGCTGGCTGAGCCGGGGAGCGGCGAGCCAGAAATGGACATGGGACTTCACGGCGCGCTTTCAGAAAGTCGGCGACATCGGCTATGCGAGCCGGGCTGATGTCGAACTATGGTCCACAGCGGCGGCCGGCATGCTGCTGATGACGGATGTGGACGGCGACACTCGAACGGTGCAATGGCTCAGCACATATGCGTGGGACGCCTACGCCGGCGAGTCTTATGGCGACACCGAATGGTACAAGATCACGGTGAAGCTGAGGCAGAAATGAGAGTCATCGATGCGACGATCAGCGCGGCGGAGATCAGCGGGGATTACAACCCGACTGAACGACTCGTCGCGTCATACGAGCTGCTGAAGTTTGCCGCTTTCACCAGCCAGGCTAACGCCAGCCTGGAAACGGCGGTTCCGCAGTCCTACGCCGCGCGCGCTGGCGGCGCGCAGGCGTATGCAGCGTACCGCTACACGAACGGCACGAGCCGGTTGATGGTGCTGCGGCTGGGGACGGCGGGTGACTGGGCGCTGTCCTCCGGCGCGCAGGTCAACGCGAACACGGTGCTGGTGATGCGCGACGGGGTATTCACCGACAACGCCGGCGCGACATGGCTGTACACCGCGGCAGCCAGCGGGGCGGCGATCCAGGTCAAGCGCCAGCAGATCGACGGGACGACGACGGACCCAATCACGATCAGCCTGAGCAACTACGGACCGACGTTCGGGCCGGCGCTGACCGACACGGCGACGCTGGTACGGCGCGTCGAAGCGGTCTGCCCGACCGACGGCGGCGTGATCGTGTGCGTCGGCACGCACGACTTCGCCAACGACCTGAGCACGCTGCGGTTCTGGTGGATCGCCGACAATACGCAGGCCTACCAGCTTGACACGATGATCCAGATGGCGTTCACCGAGAGCTATACCAACTGGTACAGCGCGGCGAAGTATGCCACGTTCGTCGAGGCGATCTATAACCCCACGACGACGGCGATTACGGTTGTAGCGAACGCGCACCCGAACGGGAAGGCGGTGCAGTGGGCGGTGACGGATGGCGTGGAATCGATGCTGGCGCCGGTCGTGCCGGTGGATCCGCTGTACGGCTCGGTGTATTTCCGGGCATCCAGCCTGGCGAAGATCGGATCGCTGTATTACCTGTGCGGCCGGCAGACCTTCGCCTATAACGACGGCACATCCGACGCCTTCGACTGCTACCTGACGTCGAGCGACGCGATCCATTGGTCGCTGGGCGAACGTGCGTTCTACCTGACGTCCACGGACTGTAAGGGTGCGATGATGGTCGATATGGCCGTCTCGCCGGTCGTGCTCTACTACGGCGGCGGCCTGACGGCCAGGATCGCGACAGCGACGCCGGCGCAAGGGTATAACACAGGCCTGCAGATGGATTTGACGGCGCGGCTGCAGCCCGACTGGAAGTTGGGGCAGGTCAGCAACGGGCCGCACAAGCTGAGCGGGACGCTGGAGAACAGCGACGGCGCTCTGACCACCGAGCTGAGCGGAGTGGTCAAACGCGGCGCGACGCTGTACTTCTACGCCGGGCAACGCGGTGTCGTCTCGCCGATCGGCGTGTACGGACTGGACAACCCGGCGACGATCGTCACCGCCAACGGGCGGCAGCCGGCGCGGTTCGCGGCGCGGGACGCGGCGAACAAAGCCATCGTGCGGCACGACGTCAACATCTCCATCGATCAATGGGGGCGCGACGTGCTCGAAACCACCCTGAGCACGGCCGGCGGGTTGGCGATCAAAACCCCAACGAAAGATGTGCTGTCCCTCGATCCCAACCTGCCCATCGCGCCTGATCTGTCCGAGTACGACGTGGTGCTGAGCGGGACGCATGGGTTGCAGTCGAAGGCGCTGAACAACCCGCTGTTCGCCTATGCGGACGTGGTGGACGCGGCGGACATGCTGCTAGCTGCCACGGTCGAGATGCCGGCCACCGGCGACACCGGCGCGCTGCCGGAGTTCGCCTTCCTGCTGGACTGCGCAGACGATGGCACCGGCACCGCCATCGTCATACCTGGCATATCGACCTGGAACGCGGGGAAGACGAAACCGAGGCTGGCCAGGCTCAACCTGCGGCCGGTGGACGCGACGCTGAACACGGGCGGGTTCAACTTCGAGAAGCGCTACCAGGGGTTGTGGTTCTCGAGCAACGTCGGCAGCGACGCCTACCTGCAGGCACTGAGCGAGCTGCCGAGCCACTATGTCAGCGAGCCTGCATTCACGCACGCCGCCGGGGCGATCCGGGACTACAAGGTGCGGAAGTCGGGCGGGCGAGTGCAGCTCTACAGCAAGGTGCACGACTATGCCGCGGCGACGGCCTCGACGAGCGCAATCTTCGCGCTGGTGAGCGAATACCTGTTCGGCGACGACGCGGTCATCTCTCCGCAGGCCCGCAATCGGCCGGGATTCGCGGTGAACACCGATGCCTGGGCGCTTAAGACTGCCTTTGACCATGCCGCCTACGGCGATCAGGAGATCGGGCTGTCCAGCGCGGCGGATTACCACACATTCAGCGGCACCCGCTCCGGCACGGCGCAGTGCGACCATACCGGCGGCGATCACCTGGTGAACCTGGGCGCCGGCATCGGCACCCCGAACTTCTATGTCGGGCAATGGGTCAAGACGGTCAGCGGCGGCGACGTGCACACATGGAAGGTGGACAGCCTGGGTGGTGGATTCGTGTGGGCGGCCGCGGGCGTGACAATCACCAATGCATCCAGCGGCACGACAATCGACGTGTACATCGTCGAGCAGGACGCCTACTTCGGCGAGGCCAAGAGCCAGCCGGCCAACAAAACAGTGACCGGCGGGACAGTATTCGTGGACCCGAAGCCTATCAAGGCGCTCGTTCCCATGACCGGCAAAGCGGCGTTTGTCGGGAACGATCCGTCGGCCAGCCTGTATTCATCGCGCTGGGTGGATTCCGACGGCGTAACGCATTATCTGATGAATGGATCGCCGGTGACGGATACGAACGCAGCCTGGGACTCGACCAGCCCAAAGACCAACTCCGATCTGTGGAAGATGATCCTGCACCACAATGGATTGTTCAAGGGGCGCGCCAGCACGCTGTACGGACTGCCGGCAGCCGGGCGCATGATCATCGAGCAGGAGATCGTCCGATATGGTGAGGAGTCGTATACCGGCCATGCCGAGACATTCGGGACGCCAACCACGCGGCCGACCGCATGGATTACGGCGATCCCGACATACTATGCGACGCCAGCGGTGCAAAGCACACCGTCGACGACGATCTTGAACAAATGGGTCGGGTCCGCTCGGCCGGGCGACGAGTTGAGCGCCATTACGAATCCAGCCGGCATGCTGATCGAAATCACGGGGCGGAGCAGCGGAGGCGCAGCGGGCGACGTACCGAATGTGTATGCCACTGGCGTTACCGGCAGTGGAACCAGTGTGAACCCGGGCGGCGTGACGATTGACACTCTGCCGGCGGGGCCGATCCTGGACACCGATATGCTGATTGTGTCAGGGCGTGCCCAATTGGGCACAAAGAAGGCGCCGCATGCCAGCGCCGCAGCGGTGTGCTACTACCCGGCGCCGATCAGCGCGACCGTGGCCGTCGCGTCATTCGTGACGGTGAGCCGGTTCGACGCCTACACCGGCCGGTATCGCAGCGTCGAGGACTGGCTGGCGTATTTGTGTAACCTGGCCGGAGTGCGTACCGTCACATTCCGCAATCTGATGACGGGCGCGTATGCGACGGCGCCATGGGCCGGAGCGATCACGGCGACGCCGGCGAACCTGCCCCTGATGGATACCCTGGCCGACTTCGTGCTGGATCTGCAAGCCCACCTGGACGCCAGCGCGAAACTACTGATCGACTTCCGGGGCTACTACCGGCTGTCGATCTACCAGCCGAGCGCGGGAGCTGTCGTCGTGGGGATTCAGGCGCCATCGAGCGGGCTGACGGCGGACGTGAACGGGTTGAAGTGGCTGGAATGCACGCCGGCGATCACCATCAGCCCGGTGAACCTGTGCGCGGCCGCGGCAGACAACGTATCCCTGCGCATCGAGGCAGTAGGCAATCTGGTCGGTGTGGAGATCAACGGCAAGCCGGTGTGGACATTCAACCTGGCGCAATACGTGCACACGGACGGCACGAGTTACCAGGTGCTGACGCAGGGCGCAATCGCGCTGTCGTACTCGGCGGCGGTGGCCGGGAACAGCGCATCGGCGCGGGTGCCGGAACTGTGGGACGAGCTGCCGCACATCTCCATGGCGCAGGGCGAGAACACCAGCGCGACGATCAAGCGGCTGTGCGACAAATTCCATGTCTGGTCGCGCCCGACTGTCGACGGCGGGCTGCACTTCGCGCGGTTCGTTACGCGAGACAACGCCGGGATGGTGACGAAGGCTATTGACGACCACACCCACGAATCGGACGACGCGCAGCCAGTGGGGCACGTGCAGGTGAGCGGGGCGCGAACAGGCGGACACGTTAATGAAACCTACATCCTCGCAGACGGCTACAGCTTTACGGCGCTATCTGATGGCGACCTGGAAACAGTACAGCAGGCGCGGGACGTGGCGCAGGCCAAGAGCCGCGAATCCGTCGAGCACAGCCAGGATGAGGTCATCAACGCGCTGGCGCGATTAGGGCCGGAGGTGGAAGACAAGGTGCAACTGGTGTACACGCCGGGCGGCGACGCGCCGGCCCAGGCAGCCGTCGATTGCGTTATCAATGCGCTGGACTGGACGAGGAGCAAGGACAAAGTGAGCGCGACATATCGATTGCGAGGATTTCAGGCATGGCAGTGAAACCAGGCGGCGGATTCGCCAAGATCGCGCGGGACGCCGGCGCGCAGAACGCGCCAGGATCGCGGCGTTACGGGATCGTGAAGTCGATTGGCGACGGCACGGTGGACGTGATGCCGGACGACAAGAGCGGGCTGAAGCGCAAGCTGCCGCTGCGCGGCGGGCTGCCGCTGGTGGGCGACCGCATCGAGATCCAGAGCTTCGACGGCGTCGAGGTCGCCCAGGCGGATGTGACGCAGGCTTCGGCGGCGCGGTCGGCCGGGCTGATCGTGCTGGACGGCGCCAGCTTCAGCAGCGGCGGGGCGGCCTATCCGTTGCCGCACGCGAGCACCCATTTCGCCGGCGGGAGCGATCCGATCGCGCCAGCGAACATCGGCGCGGCGGTTATGGCGGACATTACCGGCGCGATGAATACTCACCTGGCCGCTGGCGACCCGCATCCGACCTATCTGCTCGCGTCAGGCGCTCGCAATGTGGGCGGCATGCTGAACAGCCAGAGCATCATCCCGCTGCTGTCGAATACCTATGACCTGGGCAGTGCGGCGCTCCCGTGGCGGCGCATCTATGCCAGCGAGTTCGATACCAGCACACTTGTCGCTGGGGCTGTGCAGAGCATCGGCGGAAAAATCATTGTCGCCAAAGATACCGGCGTGCTGCCTGGGCAGATTGTGGCGGCGGACGCCACAATCAACTTTGGGAAGGCAATGACGCCGAATGATTTCCTGCTGTTTCAGGGGCTGGGGCAGTTGGAGTACATGCAGGTCGGCACGCTGGTGAGCGGAACGACGTACAACGTGACGCGCAATCTGGATGGCAGCGGGGCAAATAGCTGGCCAGCCGGAGCGGTATGGGTGGACCTGGGATACAGCGGCAATGGATACATCATATTGGATGCCAATGCGGGATCGCCAACCATCACGCTTCAACTGGCAGGCACTACCTATAACGGATATACGACACCAGTCCAGATAGACACAAATGGTGTGGCAATTTTGACCAAGAGTGTCGAGTATCCGGCAGGCAAGATCAAGTTCGCGACCGCAGCGGGTGTGAGCGTGCTGGACATCAGCACGAAGGAAGTTAGCGCATACGAAGAGGATGTCTACATCACCTCTGGCTCCAACTTTACCGGCACTGACAAGAGTGGAGTCATATTCCTGACAGCGAAAGGCAAGGATACATCGGCAAATGACACATCGGCTTCCATAGAGATTGCAGGGGGTACAAACCCATCAGCATGGCCAACCGTGAATCTGACTGTTTGGGACGTGACCAGCGGCAGGGCTGGTATCAGCAGCCTGAAACTGTACGGCAACGGGATGATATTGGACGTTCCAATGACTGTGAAGGGACTGACCTATCCATCAGTTGACGGGACAGCCAACCAGTATCTTAAGACCAATGGTGCTGGGGTGCTCTCGTGGGCCAATACCATCGGCTGTCGCCTCATCAGAGGCACCGCCCAGACCATCGCCAATGCCACCTGGACAGCCATCCAGTTCGATGCCGAGTACTTCGACACGGACACGATGCACGATAACGTCACGAACAACACCCGCATCACCATCAGGACGGCGGGGTACTACATGATCGGCGGGTGCGTGGAGTGGGTCAGCAATACAACCGGCATGCGGCTCATGCAAATCTGGAAGAACAACGCTGTCGTTCTTACGAGCGCCGTGCACAACTCAGACCAGTACGGCGCAGCGCCAGGCACACTATCCACCGTGCATTACTTGGCCGTGAACGACTACATCGAACTGCTCGTATACCAGGCCAGCGGCGGCAACCTCAACACAGCCACCATGTACGACTACAGCCCCGTCTTCTGGGCTATGAGGATCGGGTAGAAGCAGGCCAGCAGTGCTGGCGTTGTGCCGACAGGAGTCGGCGGGAGCAGAAAATGCAAGACATCAGCAAGGGAATCGAAGGAATGAATGTGGGGGTGCAGGTCGTTCAGCACGAACCAGTACGCTGGCACGCGCATGCCACGGTGCGCAAATACTGGGGCGACGTTTCCGAGGATATGCTGCAGAGCGCGCAGCCGCCGCAGCCATATGAGACGGTTGAGGCGGACGGCAACCTGCTGTTGACCGCAGGCATCACGCTGCTGCTGAACCTGTTGATCGGGGCAGGCGGCACGACCTATGCCAATGCCAACTGCTACCTGGGCGTCGGGGATTCGTCCGCCGCTGAGGCAATAGGTCAGACCGACCTACAGGCAGCCACGAACAAACTGCGCAAGGCGGTAGCGGCAACCTATCCGCAGGTGGCAACCAATGTCCTCACCGTTCAGGCGGTGTTTGCGACCGGTGATGCAAACTGGGTGTGGAATGAATGGGGCACGTTCAATGCCTCTACAGCAGGGACGATGCTCAATCGCAAGGTCGCATCTCTGGGCACCAAGACAAGCGCCGCGAGTTGGACGCTGACGATCACGATCACGATCAGCTAAACATGGCGACAGTAACGCGCCAGTTATGCGCGCGGGAGAATGAGACAAGCCGCACGACGCCTGTGCCCAGGGCGCGCGGGTCGCGTTGGCTATAGTGAGGCAAAAAATGGCTAACATGCCTATACAGGATCAGCGGCGCTGCCAGAACGGGCTGATGCGAACGAATGCCGCCAACTTCGGCGGCATCACGAATGTGCTGAAAACTGACCTGCTGGCAGCGGTGCAGGCGGCGGATGCATGGATGGACGCCAATGCGCTCAGCTTCAACGCTGCGCTGCCTGCGGCGTTTCGCAATAATGCGACTATCCCGCAGAAGGCGTTCCTGTTGACGATTGTCATTGCAGCGCGGTATGGCGTTGGGATGCTGCGCCAGCTTGTCGGGGAGAATGTGGACTAAATGGCAACGACAAGATACCCGCTTACCCCGAATGCTGCCGAGTTTCCAACCGCCAACTTCGCGCCGCGAACGAAGGATGCCAACTCGCGCACGGTGCTATCGTTCGACCCGACCACCAGCCAGTCGTGCTGGTGGACGCTGGTCGCCTGGCAAGGGCTGACGACGCCGCTGACGCTCATCATCCACTACACGATGGTGTCGGCGGTGAGCGGGTCGGTCTACTTTCGCGCCTATGTCGAAGCGGTCACGGCGGGCGATGCGCTCAATATCGATACCACAGACTCGTTCGACGTCGCCAATGCCGCCAATGCTGTCGTACCTGCCACGGCAGGCTACGAGCAGGAAATCAGCATCACACTGACGTCCAACGACGCCATCGCAGCAGGCGATCTGATCCGCATCAAGCTGGACAGGGATGCGGCGAATGCGGGCGACACCGCCGCGAGCGCCGCATATGTTCATGCTGTCGAGCTAAGGGACAACGCATAAATGGCCGCCAGAAACAGCGGATATGGCAATTATCTGAGGCCAATTAACGGATTCCCAGATCCGACAATCGCCACGATGTCCTTCTGGGTGATGCTTACATCTCCTGCTTCGTCTAATGGGAGCGCACTATTTTACTTATCTGGCCTCGATACCAACACCCGCTGGACTATTTTTCAGGATCAACCTTCTGGCATACTCTATTTTCGTGCCAGTGGCCTATCTCTATTCACTGGTCCAGCGGTGTCACTGGATGTGTGGTATCACATAGCCACGACAAGAGTTGTAGGCGGCACCAGCTCTGTATATCTGAATGGCACTCTGCTGGGCACCAGGACTGATGCCCAGGCCACAACATTTGCAGAGTTCGACCTGCTCAACAATACCTGGAACGACAGTGCCACTGCCAAGGTTGCCTACTTCAAGGTGTGGGGAGGCGTGGCGCTGACGCAGGAGGAGATACAGCAGGAGATGTATTCCGCATTGCCGGTGCGGACTGCCAACCTGTACTCCTTCTGGCCACTGGATGCCGGGGCAACGGAGCGGCTCACGGACTACAGCGGCAATGCACACACACTTACCCAGACGGGCACCATCACGGATGAGGATCAGCCGCCAGTCAGTTGGGGCAGCATCTCTTACCTGATTGCAAAGAATCCGGTCTCTGGCGGCACGCCCATCAGTTCATCCGATACTGGCAGCGGTGCAGAGGCCATCTCGACGCTGACCGGGGCTGAGTCGTCCGCACAAACTGCCAGTGGAACGGATGCTGTCTCGGCTCTGTCGGCCTCGACATCAGCGGCGGATACCGGCAGCGGGACAGAAGCAGTATCTGGAATTGCCACAACCGCAACCGACACGGGCAGCGGCGCAGACACAGCGACGGGCATCGCCATCGGTGCAGCGGATGCAGGCAGCGGAACAGATACAATAGCATCGCTTGCAAGCACGGTAGCATCAGCGGACACGGCCAGCGACGCAGATACGGCATCAGGCATCGGTGTGTCGGCGGCTGACAGCGGAAGCGGGGCAGATGCCATATCGTCTCTCAACGGCGTACCGACGGTGGCGGACACTGGCAGTGGCGGCGATGCTGTTTCCTCGCTGTCATCTGCACTGAGCGCCACGGACAGCGCCACCGGCGCGGATGCGCAGAGCGTCAACACAGGCGGCGGATCGACACCTGTGAGTTCATCGGACACGGGGAGCGGGGCAGAAGCTGTATCGACACTCGCCGGCGCAATTGCGATGGCCGACTCAGCCGCGGCGACCGAGAGCCACGCAATCGCCGCGTCCCTGGCAAACAGCGACGCAGCAGGTGGAGCGGATGGGCAGACGCTGGCAGCAGCGTATTCAGCATCGGATGCCGGTACTGGCAGCGACGCAGCGGCTGCATCGCTGGCGCTGGGCACGACTGACGCAGGCACAGCGCTGGAAGCGGAGTTCATCGCAGCGATGCTGGCTGGGAGCGACATAGGCAGCGCCATTGAATATGCGACTTTGGGAGGCGTCTTCCGCGATCTTGTCGCCGGCATCTCATACATCGCACGCTCGCGCACATCGGCGGGCAACATCGTCCGCAGTGATGCCGCCGCAGCGAATATCACACGCTCCAACAGCAGGAGTACGGAGTTTTAGATGGCAGCAAACGAGATTCACGTCGGGGACATTGGAACAGTGTTCGAGCGCACGATCACCGAGGGTACTACAACGGTCGATATTTCAGGTACGACTCTCATGCAACT